>Ga0172381_10002510_pt1 | contig 20260 bp, 16 predicted proteins | sample Leawel6488metaG_FD_119754 | JGI IMG/M metagenome (GOLD analysis project Ga0172381, IMG submission 119754) | Leachate microbial communities from a municipal landfill in Southern Ontario, Canada - Leachate well 64-88 metaG | ecosystem: Engineered > Solid waste > Landfill > Unclassified | place...
AGAAGAGGGGTTCCCCGCAGAGCTTACTTTGAGTTTTGAAAAAATTCAGGAGCTGCGTTACGGCGAGAATCCCCATCAAAAAGCCGCCTTTTATAAGGAAAAAGGGAAAAATGAGGGTTTAGGAAAAATAAAGCAGCTGCAGGGAAAGGAGCTTTCTTTCAACAATATACTCGATTTAAATGCCGCTTCCGAGTTGGCAAAAGAATTCGAACTTCCCGCGGCAGTCGTAGTCAAGCATAATAACCCTTGCGGGGCCGCTGAAGATAAAAATTTACATAAGGCCTATCTGGAGGCCTGGAAGTGCGATAAGCTTTCTGCTTTTGGCGGGATAGTGGCGTTGAACCGCCCGATGGACCTGGAGACCGCCAGGTTGGTGGCAAAAAGCGGGTTCCTGGAATGCATTATCGCTCCATCTTACGCTAAAGAGGCCCGGGAACTTTTTCGCGAGAAAAAGAACTTAAGGTTGATCGAATTACCTGATCTGGCGCCGTTAAAAGAAAGCGACCTCAAAAAAGTAAGCGGAGGCCTGCTTGTGCAGGATAAGGACCTGGAAACCTATATACCGGCAAATCTCAAAGTGGTGACCAAAAGAAAACCCGGGAAAAAAGAAATGGAGAGCCTGCTTTTCGCCTGGAAAGTGGCCAAGCACGTAAAATCAAATGCTATTATTCTGGCCAGCGGGACAAGAACCGTGGGTATCGGGGCGGGGCAGATGTCGAGAGTTGATTCCGTGATGATTGCCAGGAAAAAATCGGGAAAGCTCTGCAAGAATTCCTGCCTGGCCTCGGATGCCTTTTTCCCCAAAGAAGACGCGATTATCGAAGCAGGTAAAGCCGGGGTCAAGGCGATTATCCAGCCGGGCGGCTCAATTGCCGACGAGGCAATCATCAAGGCCTGCGACAAATACAAGATTGCCATGGTTTTAACCGGGATGAGGCATTTCCGCCACTAAACTCATGCGGTATCCCGAGGTAGTCAGGTATCTAGAGTCTTTTGTTAACTACGAAAAGATCCCCGCCTATCATTACAACGAATCTTTAAAGCTTGATCGGGTTAAAGAATTTTTAGGCACAATCGGCAACCCGCAAGACACCTTTAGAAGTATCCATGTCGCCGGCAGCAAAGGCAAAGGGTCTACCTGCGCCTTTATTGCCTATATCTTAAGCAGGGCGGGTTACCGGGTCGGGCTGTATACTTCTCCGCATCTGGTTGATTTCCGGGAGAGGATCCGGATACTGGACGACAAAAATATTTTCCGGCAAGGCGTTTTTGCCGGGATGATCCCGCGCCGAGAGCTTTCGCGATTGGTTGAAGAATTAAGGCCGGCTATCGACAGCTATAATCAGAAGTCGCGTTTTGGACCGCTTACCTATTTTGAAGTCTATACCTGCCTGGCTTACCTATATTTTAAAAAGAGGCAGCCGGATCTGGTGGTTCTGGAAACCGGCCTGGGAGGGCGGCTTGACGCCACCAGTGTTGTGCGGCCTGTGGTTTGCGCCATTACCCCCATCAGTTATGAACATACGGATAAACTTGGGGCTACCCTCGGAAAAATCGCTTTTGAGAAAGCCGGAATAATTACCGAGGCAGGCAGCAGCGTGATCAGTGCCCCGCAGCCCCGAGAGGCGGGGGAGGTGATCAAAAGGAAAGCCAGGGCCGCAGGGGCCAGGCTTTATGAGGTAGGTAAGCAGATCAAATTTTACCCGGGGCCAAAAGGCACTCTGACGGTAAAGGGGCTGGCCGGCAAATACAGTGATCTAAGGCCGGGGTTGTCCGGGGCGCACCAGTTCATAAACGCGGCCGTGGCCATCGGAGTAATCGAACAATTAAAGGGTTCGGGAGTCAAAGTCACCCTAAGCCAGATCCGCAGCGGCCTGGCGCATACGCGTTGGCCGGGCCGGGCCGAGATACTCTCAAGGAATCCTTTGATAATTTTAGACGGAGCGCAGAATGTCGCTTCTGCCCAGGCGATTAAAGAAACAGTGGAAAAAAATTTCCACTACCGTAAATTAATCCTGGTTTTCGGTATTTCCCAGGATAAGGATATCCCGGGGGTAGCCCGCATGTTTACTGATCTGGCAGACCTGGTGGTTCTTACCAGGTCCACTAATCCGCGCGCTGTCCCTCCTGAGAAACTAAGCATATTTTTTCGGAACAAAGATATCAGGATTACCCGTAACGTGGATCAGGCCAGAAGGTTGGCGCTTAGTTTGGCGGGAAAACAGGATTTGATCCTGGTTACCGGTTCGTTATTTGTAGTAGGAGAGTTTAGCAGATGAAGGGGTTTAATCCTTTGGACACGATTGTTGCCATAGCTACCTCCCAGGGCGAGGGGGCGATCGGCATTGTGCGTCTCAGCGGTAAGGACGCCTTGAAGATTGCGGATAAGATTTTCCTGGAGCGATCCGGCAGGAAACCCTCCGAATTTAAAAGTTATACTGTTCATTACGGCTGGATCGTTTCTTCTCAAGGGTCAAGGGTCACCCGCCGCATAGCGGCGAGGTCTCGCCTACGGCGGAAGGGTCAAGGGTCAGAAAAAAATTTTTCCTCCGAAGTCATTGATGAAGTGATCCTGACGGTAATGCGTTCGCCGAAATCCTACACCCGGGAGGATGTCGTGGAAATAAACTGCCACGGCGGGATCGTGGCCTTACGGGCAGTTCTTGACCTGGTTCTGAAAAATAACGCCCGCCTGGCCCAGCCGGGGGAGTTCACCATGCGGGCCTTTTTAAACGGCAGGATAGACCTGGCCCAGGCGGAGGCGGTGCTGGATGTTATCCGGGCCAAAACAGATTCGGCATTGGCCCTGGGCGAGGAACAGTTAAGGGGGGGGCTTTCTGCGCGGATAGAAAAAATCAGAAAAATGCTCCTTAGTGCCCTCTGCCTGCTGGAGGCGGGTATCGATTTTCCTGAAGAAGAACAAGGTTCGCCTGATCCGGCCGGGCTTGCCGGAAAGCTGGCCAAGACCGTTTCAGAATTAAATAAACTGTTGGAAAATTCCCGTCAGGGGAGAATCTTGCGCGAAGGCCTGCACGTGGTGATTTGCGGAAAACCCAACGTGGGAAAGTCTTCTCTGCTCAACGCGCTGCTTAAAAAAGAACGTTGTATCGTAACCCCGGTGGCAGGTACTACACGGGATACCATTGAGGAGATCATCGATATCCGCGGCATCCCGGTAAGGATCGTCGATACCGCCGGGATTATCGAGCCGCGCGACCTCGTGGAAAAGAAGGCGATCCAGCGTTCCAGGGAACAAATCAAGATCGCCGAACTGGTGATCCTTGTTTTTGACGGGACAAAGAAAATGAGCCAGGATGACCGCGTGCTGATCAGCAAACTCAAGAACAAGCCGCTAATTGCCGTAATCAATAAAATAGACGCCAGGCAAAAAATTGAGAAGAAGAGGCTGCTTTCTCTTTTTGGCCGGGTGATGGAAATTTCCGCGAGGTCTTCCCGGAACATCGAACTTCTCGAAGAGGCAATCGCCCAGCTGGTCTACCGGGGCAAGGTTTCCGGCAGGGAGTCTCCCCTGATCGGCAATTTGCGCCAGGTTACGGCTGTCGAGCAGGCGCAAAAATTTGTTGCCGCGGCAGCCAATTCATTAGATAATAAACTATCCCCGGAGTTCGTTGCCCAGGAAATCAAGGATGCCTTATGCATTCTGGATGAACTGCTGGGGAAAAGATTTAACGAGGAACTTTTGGATAAAATATTCGCCGATTTTTGTATAGGAAAATAGGAGTAAAACCCATGGACAGAAAAAAAATCGAGAAAGCGGTCAGGGATATCCTCGAGGCGATCGGCGAGGACCCGAAAAGAAAAGACCTTTTGGATACCCCGTCGCGCGTGGCCCAGATGTATGAAGAGATTTTTTGCGGGATCCATCAGGATCCCGAGCAGGAGATGGAGGTTATCTTAGACCAGAAACACCACGAAATTATCCTCTTAAAAGGAATTCCTTTATATAGCGTCTGCGAGCATCACCTCTTGCCTTTTATCGGTAAGGCCAACATCGCTTATATACCCAAAAAGGGCCGGGTTACGGGATTAAGCAAGCTTGCCCGGGTGGTGGATATCCTTTCCCGCAGGCCGCAGGTGCAGGAAAGGCTGACTACCCAGATTGCCGATATTATTATGGCAAAGCTAAAACCTTTGGGGGTAATGGTGGTTTTGGAAGCCGAGCATTTATGTATGTCAATGCGCGGGGTAAGAAAACCCGGAACGCAGACCGTGACCTCTGCGGTAAGAGGGATATTCAAAGAAAACCAGAAGACGCGTTCCGAGACTTTAGCCCTGATCAAAAGTTAAAAACCCCCTTTGAAAGGAGTCACGAAAAAATGAAAAAGGCCGGATTCTTAATGATCCTTGTTTTGTTTTTATCCGGATGCGCCAGTTATCGGTATCATCACGGGCAACCTCCTTATGACAAAGGTTACGTGGTTTCCCGCGATGACTTTACTATTGTGGAGTATACCCTGGGAGAAAATGATTCCGTTCCCGTGCGCACACTGGCCAAAGAGAGATTTACCCGCCGGCGCAATACCGTCGAGCATTATTACAAAAAGATGGGGCTGATCGAAAACCATTTCAAGATGGCGGTTTGGGATCCGGCGACCATGTTTTTAAAGATAGTGGGGGGGATCTTCCGGCTCCCCTTTATCGCGGTTTCCGATTACAGGTATGAGCACAATCCGCAGTATAAAGAAAAAATGGACAGGATGGAAGAGGAAAAAGAGGCAAAAGAAGAAGCCAGGGTAGCGCAATTAAAAACAGAATTACGCGCCTATGTAGAAAAGGATCTTTTCCGGGAGGCGCCGCAGGCGGCCGTGGCCCCGGCGGTTGTTTTGCCCAAAGCAGGTCCCGCGCCCGGGGGGGCGCCTGAACCTGAACCGGAGGTCACCCCCCAACCCGTGGTCTTAGAGAAAAACTCTGCGGTTGAACCTGTCGCGCAGGAGAAGGTTAAGCCGGAGGTGATAGCAGAATCCGCGCCGCAGCCGGCCCCGGCGGTAAAGGTAGATCCTAAAAAGGCGAAAGAAGAGGCCCGCAGGCAGAAGCTTGCCAAAAAAGAACGCCAGCAGGCTGATAAACTGATGAAGGCCGCGGAAAAAGAAAAGCAGAGGCAGGCAAAGTCTCTTGCCCGGACAAAGGCAGAAAGCATTCGGAGCGGCAAGTCGACCCAGGCGATCATCATCGCCAAGCCGGACAAGGGGTATTCCCCTTTAAGGGTGCGTTTTTACGGAAATAAATCTTTCAGCAAAAAAGCCAGGATCATTGCTTACGAATGGGATTTTGGTGACGGGGACATCTCAAAGTCGCCCAACCCCATAAATACCTTTTACAGCGGTTCATTCGAGCCAAAGATCTTCCAGGTTAAACTGACCATCTGGGACAATAAGGGGAAAACGGATACGGCCACACTCGATATTACTGTATTGAATAAATAGACGGATTCCACTGCTAATTTTTGCCTAATAAGAAATTGGGAAATCCTTTAGAGCATAGCAAAGGTAATACCGGGCGCATCCGCTTGCGGCAAAAAGTCTCGCTTGTACTTTTCGGGATATTATTAGTTTTCTGCCTGCTGGAAGTGGGTTTGCGTTTAGGCGGATTTATCATTTTATCTTTCCGAGAACAGCGAAATCTTATTTCTGCCAGAGAAACCGGGGCTTATCGTATCCTTTGTTTGGGGGAATCCACTACTGCCGGACAATATCCGTCGGTTTTAGAGGCAATCCTCAATCAGAAGAACCTTGGGATGAAGTTCAGTGTGATCGACCAGGGCGTTCCGGCGACCAGCAGCCCTTTTATCCTGAGACATCTGCAGGAAAATATCGATAGGTATGATCCGCAGATGGTGATTGTAATGATGGGGATCAATGATTCAAGCCCGCATATGCCCGAAGAGACCGTTTCCCGGTTTGCCTTCATAAATTTTTTGAAATCAATGAAGACCTATAAATTATCACGGTTGCTCTCCCTGCACCTGGAGGTAAAGATCAGGGAAATTCGCCACAAGACTGTTTTTCCGGATTTAACGCCTGCTTCAAATGGCCGGCCTAATGACGCCGCGGTTGCCTCGATTCCCCCCGGCCAGGCAAAAGCAAGAGCGGCCTTATATATTAAGCAGGGTTTATCTTATCTAGACGAGGGGAATAATCTCGATGGTGCAGAGGCGCTCTTTAAGGAAGCTCAAAAGGCGGATCCGCACGACGAAAATTCATATCTGGCATTGGGGCGGATTGCTATAAATAAATTCGATGTCCGCAGCGCAGAGGCGTTATTCAAAAAAGCGATCCAATTGAATCCCGGGAACAGCTCGGGATATTCCTGGCTGGGGTTTTTATATCTGGCGTTGAATAATGATACGGCTAACGGGGAAAAACTGCTCAAGCAGGCGCTGGCGATAAACCCCGATGATACCTTTGCCTGCCTGAATATGGGGCATCTCTGCTACTACAGGAATGATTTTAAAAATTCAGAATACTATTTTAAAAAAGCTATTTCGCTGGAGCCGCAAGACCAGCATATGGTAATGACCCTAGTTACTTTATATGTCAAAGAGGGCAGGCTTGCGGATGCCGAAGGATTATTGCGAGAGCAATTGGAGCAAAACCCTCAAAATGAGGTATTCAGCGCGGCGTTAATTTCTCTTTCCGGGATACCACAACTTAATAATGCTCCCGGTAAAGATAACCTTTATTCGGCTTACCGCCAAAAAGATCACCGCTATAATTCCGTTACCGCCGGGAATTATCTCCGGATGAAGAACATCCTTGATTCCCGGGGGATAAAGCTGGTTTGCGTGCAATATCCCTGCCGCAGCCTGGAGCCGTTAAAGGCGATATTCGCTGAAACCGGAGGGGTGGTCTTTGTTGACAACGAGAAGCTTTTCAATGAAGCCCTAAAAAAAGGAAAATATAGCGATTACTTTAAAGACATGTTTGGCGGGGACTTCGGGCATTGCACCGTAAAAGGAAACAGGCTTCTATCGGAAAATATCGCTGATACGATCATCGGCGGATATTTTAATAAACATAATTGATCTAAATATTTTTCCGGGAGTAAAATAGATCATGAAAGTATTCGGGGTAACTTTCGGTAAAAAACCGGTTTTATTCGCTATTTTTATTTTGATTTGTTTGGGTGGTTTTTTACGCTGGCTGAGCCTGCGCGAATCGATTGCCAGGAGCCCGGATGAATATATCTATTCCTATCAGGCAAGAACCGTTGCGGTTTCCGGCCTGGCCGGGATCAAATCCCTGGTAAAGGAATATAATTCCAATCAGCAGCTATGGATTTATCCTCCCCCGACGAGAATAGGTTATTACGGAATATTGGCCGGGGTGATGAAACTCTCCGGCGTGAGCCATGTCAAGCAGGGGGCGTACCTTTCAGTTTTTTTTAGCATACTTTCCTTCCTGGTTTTCTCCCTGATCGGAATAAGATTTTTTAATCCCTGGGTTACTCTTTACGGCCTGTTGTTCTTAAGCGTTTCTTTTGCCGATATCGCGGTCTCCATCAGAACCTGGCAGGACGCCTTTTTGGCTTTTTTAGGCGGCGGCTTGATTTATTTCTCTTGTTCGATAATCAGCAGCCCCGAGCGCAAGAAGAATTATTTTTTTCTTGCCGGCATCGGCACCTATTGTTTGCTGATCAAGGAATCTGGGGTGGTTATCTACGGCCTCTGCGTTGCCTGGATCCTTTGGGTGCTTTTCAGGGAGAAAAAATTGTTTCCCCGGGGAATGTTTTTGTCCGCGGCTTACCTCTTAAGCATCCTGTTTGCCTTTTTGCTTATGGCGGCGTTGACCGGGGGGATAGGCGTTTTGACGGGTATCCTAAAACATGTCAAGGATGCCATGCCGACCAATAGCTACGGGGTAGTTTATCAATCCGGTCCGATATGGTATTTCCTCCAAGAGTTCATCCTGGTCAGTCCTTTAAGCGCGTTCTTTTTTGTTTTTTCCCTTTTGGCGATTTTGCTCCCGGCGAGGTTTACCGGGAGATTCCAGGTCAGCCCGTCTGCGTTTGAAAGCAAAATTGTCGGGGGGATGATCTTTTTTGTCATTGCTTTTTTCCTGGTAGCGGCAATCGTTCCATATTCCCAGAATTTAAGGTATATCAGCGCGGTTTTTTTGCCGTTCTATCTGGTGAGCGGGTTTGGGTTCTGGAAGATGGTTTTGCTGCTGCGCTCTTTTTTCGATAAACGTTTCCAGGCCGCCATTATCCTCTTTTTATTTTTCACGGTGGTCGGCATCGGCGCGGTAAGCGATTTTATGAATTTCCGAAAACTATTTCTCATGACCGATTGCCTGGATCTTTCAGTAAAAATGGTAAGGGAGTGTTTAAGATGAGCCTGCGCGAGGTGCCCTTGGAAAAGGTCAATTGCGGGCTCTGTGGTTCCCCCAGATATACGGTCGTCTACAAGACATATAAAGGGGATATTTCAGCCATTGAATTAGAGGATTACCAAATCACCTCTGAGGCCCCGGGGGCATTCTTGCGCATCGTCAGGTGCACGGAATGCGGGTTTATCTATGCTAATCCGCGCCCCAAGCAAGAGGTACTGGTCGGAAACTATTGCCTGATGGCGGACCCGCTTTACCTTGAGGAAGAGCCGGGGCGCCGGGTCTCCGCCCGTGCTATTCTTGATCAGCTGCAAAAGTTTAAAAAGCCCGGAAGATTGCTCGATGTCGGATGTTCTGTCGGTTTTCTGCTCGATGAAGCCGCGAAGAGAGGCTGGGAGGTTTACGGAGTCGAGCTCTCCCAATGGGCGGTTGATTATGCCCGGGAAAAGCTCGGGATTAAAACTATCTTTCGCGGCCATCTCAAAGACGCGCCTTTTGACCCGGGATATTTTGACGCGGTCCTCCTGATCGACTCGATAGAACACTTAACCGAGCCGAAAGAAACGCTTATCCGTTTGAGGAAATTATTAAAAAAAGATGGATTGATCTGCATCAATACCCCCGATATCGACAGCCTTTTGAGCAGGATCCTGAAAGCAAGATGGTGGGGGGTCAAGCAGGCCCATCTTTATTATTTTACCGCCAGGTCATTAAAGCAAATGCTCGAGGCGGCAGGTTTTTTTCTCACCAAAAAAAGGTTCCATGCCCGCAGTTTTTCCCTGAAGTACTGGTTAACCAAGGTAAAAGGTTATAATGCCGGATTATACCGGGTAGCCGCTTTTTTTCTCGACCATGATCTTTTGCGCAACAGACTGGTAAAAATCGATTTACGCGACCAGCTGGAAATTTACGCTCGGAAGAGCCGTAAATTAGAGTACCTTCAGGAGCTGGAGGCGGCCGCTAACTTAAAGGATGAGAAACAGATGCGCGTGATTGCCGTCCTGCCGGCTTATAACGCGGAAGCCACTCTTAAAAGGACGCTGACGGATATCCCTAAAGAAAGCGTGGATGAGATTATTCTGGTCGACGATGCCAGCAGGGATAATACCGTTGAGCTCGCCCGCAAGCTGGGCCTGAAAGTTTTTGTCCATGAGCATAATCGGGGTTATGGGGCAAACCAAAAGACCTGCTATCTCAAGGCCCTGGAGGCAGGGGCGGATATCGTGGTAATGGTCCACCCCGATTATCAATATGACCCAAAAGTGATCCCGCAGCTGATCGAACCGATCAAGAAAGGGACGGCTGACGCGGTTTTCGGTTCGCGGATGATGAAGGGCGGGGCACTGGAAGGCGGTATGCCGCTTTGGAAACACAACGCCAATATCCTGTTGACCGCCCTGGAGAACGTTGCCTTCGGGACATATTTGAGCGAATATCATTCGGGTTTTCGCGCCTATTCCGCGAAATTACTTAAAAACATAAATCTTCAGGCTAACAGCGACGGATTTCTGTTTGATACGGAGATCATCGTGCAGATTTTGCTGCACGGTTTCAAGATCGAAGAGGTCCCCATCCGCACCCGTTATTTTGACGAAGCCTCGACGGTCGGATTCTTTGCCGGGACGATTTACGGAGCGGGGATCTTAAGGACAATAATCAAATACTTGCTTCACCTGCATACTTTTTTTAAATTCAGGCAATTTAACAGTTCGGCATCCAGGCAATAATGAGGGCGATGAATATATCGTTTCAAAGAAAAATCGATTACTGGGTCGGAGTCCCACTTTGCCTCTTCTTGAGCGGTTTAAACCGCTGCAGATTATTTACGAAAAAGAAACCTGCCGAAACCAGAAAGATAGTTTTTATCAAGCTTAGCGAATTAGGGGCGATTATCCAATCTTATCCGTTCCTGGTCCGGATCAAAGAGCGGTTTCCCAAAAGCGAACTGTTTTTTGTCACCTTCCGAAAGAATAAGGATGTTTTTGACTATCTTTGCGGCATTATCCCGGAAAAAAATGTCCTGACCATCCGTGATGATACTTTTTTCCATCTGATCGGGGATACTCTGCGCGCCTTAAAGATCTTACGCCGCGAGAAAATTGACCTGGTTTTTGATCTTGAATTTTTTGCGCGATTTTCCGCCATCTTGGGTTATCTGATCCAGCCCAAAAAAGCTTCCGGATTTTTCCCGTATACCTTTGAGGGTTTATACCGGGGGAATTTTTTGACGCACCGCCACCTTTATAACCCGCTGAATCATATTTGCCGCAACTATCTATCTTTGGCCGACGCGATAGATGATCCCGATAAAAAGACCCCTGAATTTCGCGCTCTATTGCGCGAAGAAAAAATTATTTTCCCGCAGTACACCGGAGACCCTTCGTTCAGGCAGGCGTTGCGGCATAAACTTTCCGCCCTGGGGATCGAATCCGCCGCCGGAAGAAGGACGCTGTTACTTAATGCCGGAGAGGAGGTTTTACCTCTCAGGGAATGGCCGCTGGAAAATTTCATCAAACTGGCAAATTCGATCTTGCAGGATGAGAACAATTACCTGATCTTAATCGGAACCGAAGGGGCAGAAAAGAAGGCCGGTTTGATCCGGCAGGCCCTGGCCACCCCCAGATGTGCCAATATAGTCGGGCAAACGAGTTTGTCCGAACTGATGGAGCTTTTTCTCTCGAGCGATCTTCTGATCTCCAATGACTGCGGGCTGGCGCACTTGGCGATGCTGACACAGATCAAGAAGATCGTGATCTTCGGGCCGGAAAGCCCGCAGGTCTTCGCGCCTTTGGACAATAATACCTGTATTGTTTATTCCGATATGCCGTGTTCTCCGTGCCTGTCCGCATTTAACCACCGCCTGTCCGTCTGCGCGGACAATCTTTGCTTGAAGGCAATTAATCCGCAGGAAGTGTTTGGTTTGGTCCAGAGGTATCTAATTAAAAGATGATTGCCGGCCTCTTCACAAACCCCCCGCTTAAGCTATGCCTCTTTCTGATTGTAATCATTACAGCGGCGGTTTATGCCAATTCCCTGGGGAATTCTTTTGTCTGGGATGATTACAGCGTGATTGTCGATAACGGTTTCATAAAATCACGCGGGAACCTGCCGTTGCTTTTTTCCAGGGAATACCTAAGTTCTTTTGTCAAAAGAGGATGTTGTTATTATGTCGACTATTCCCGCGGCTCCGGAGAACTTTCCTACCGCCCCATGGTCACGCTCAGTTATTTTATTGATTACCGGTTCTGGGAGCTGAATCCCCTCGGCTATCACCTGACGAACCTTTTTTTGCATATCGCCAATGCCATCCTCGCTTTTATCTTCCTGCGCATTCTTACCCGAAGTAATCTGATCGCCCTTTGGGGGGCATTATTTTTTGCCCTGCACCCGGTCAACTCCGAAGCTGTGGGGGTGGTCTCTTTCCGTGATGACCTGCTGCTTTTTCTGTTTTACCTTTCTTCGTTATTATTTTACATCCGTTTTGACGATGCGCGGCCGGGACAAATAAAAAGACAAATTTTTTACGCCCTTTCCCTGGGCTGTTTCGCGCTGGCCTTATTTTCCAAGGAGATGGCTCTATCCCTGCCCGGAATTTTGCTGCTCTATGATTGCCTGGTAAAGAAAACGGGATTAAGGCGGATCATCGTTTATATCAAGGCAAGGTATTTAGGATACCTGGCCATATTTTTATCCTACATCTGGGTGAGATTTATTCTCCTGGCGAATCCCGCCGGCCTGCCCCCAGAGTATCCCGGGGGCAGCTTCTATTCGGCAATTCTGGTCATGGCCAGGGTTTTTCTGCTCTATTTGCAATGGATCCTTTTGGGTGTCGGCATCTATCCGACCATCAACGATAATCCTGCGCGCTCCTGGTTGCCGGCGTATTTTTCCTGGCAGCTGTTGGTTGCCGTGTTTCTCTGCTTGAGCGCCTGGTTGTTTGCCTGGCGCAAAAGGAATCTGGTCCCCGTAGTTTCATTTTCTCTGCTCTGGTTTTTTCTGACCATCTTTCCGGTGTCGAATTTGGCCTATCCGCTGGGGATTTATATGGCCAGCCGTTATCTATATTTGCCAATCCTGGGTTTTTGTTTGCTTTTGCCGTATCTGCTTTATCGCTGTGGCGGTTCCAGCAAAGCAAGCAGCCAATCGGTATTAATCAAGAGACAAATCTCTTTGCTGTTATTAGTCTTATTACTATTTTACGCGACACGGACTTTCCTGGGGAATGCTCTCTGGAAGAGCAATCTTGTGCTTTGGCAGAAGATCAGCAGCCGTTATCCCCAGAACGGCCAGGCGCACAAGATATTGGGCGATAACCTGCGAAATTCCGGAGCTACAAAGAGGGCAATTTATGAATACAAGCAGGCCATATCCTTGAACCCGGGGCTGGTGGATGCCTATAACCAGCTGGGGGTGATTTCCGGGGACAACCGGGATTACCGGCAGGCGATCATTTATTTCAAACAGGCGGTTCTGGCGGACCCGGGTTATCTCTGCAGCTATAATAATTTAGCCGTTACTTATGCCAGATCAGGGGATCTGCAAAAAGCCGAAAAAATCTGGAAAAAAATGCTTTTTTTTGATCCAAAGAACAAAGATGCGCGGGGTAACCTTCGGAAGCTAAAGCAGCTGGGAAAGTAAGATATGAAACTACATAATTATATTGAAATTCCACTTAGATATAGTAACATAATAAGTTAGGAACATAAGTAGTATCGTGATATGATGCAAAAGAAAAGAAAAAAAATACGAAAACGAGTTATTTTATCCCTCGCTATCTGCCTTTTTAATTCTACAATCCCTGCATTTACAGAAAAGATAATATTAAATATATGAGAATCCGCACAAAAGTAATTTTATTGCTGGTATTACTGGGGGCCATATTTACCGCGGGAAGGCATTTTTACCGGTCGCTTGAAGATAGACGGATGTATGCTCTGTTCAAGGAGAATATGGAAGAGAGAAATACTTACCTAGATAATCTTTTGAGCCTGAAAGAGGCAAGCCTTAAGGCTTTAGTATTTGATTATACCTATTGGGACGAGATGGTGGATTTCGTCGGCTCTCGTGGCGGTATCGAATGGGCTCAAAAAAATATTGATGAGAATGCCCTTAAGACCTACCAGGCGGATGCGATCTGGGTATATAGATTAGATCTTTCCCCGGCTTATTACGTGGCCAGCGATGCCGCCGGCCTGGAGCAGTTAGTTATTCCCAAGGAAGAAATTAAGAAAATATTTTCAGAAAGTGCCTTTTGTCATTTTTTTGTAAATACCCCTGTAGGTTTAATGGAGATCCGCGGGGCCACAATACATCCTTCTGCAGACGCGAAAAGAAAGACCCCTGTTCGAGGTTATTTTTTTGCCGGCCGTCTATGGGATAAGCATTATATCGATGATCTGGGAAGGCTTCTGGGAGGACAGGTTAAAATCAGCGCTACAGAACAGGCGGTTCCTCCTTTTGATGTTCTGGTAAAAACCAGTACAATTATTTTCTCCAGAGAGCTGCCCGGATGGCAGGGGAAGTCGGCAGCGTATTTTTATGTTTCCATAGAATCCAAGGAGTTAGAAATTTACAAGGTTTTTTCTAGAAATGCGGCGATAATATTTATTGGTTTTCCGATTTCGGTTATTATTTTTATAGTGGTGTTCTTAAAAGGCGCGCTAGAAGAGCCGTTCGCGATAATCACCCGTGCGTTAAAGACAGAAAATCCAGATAATCTTCGTAGTTTAGAGAAAGATACCAGCGAGTTTGGCGATATTGCGCGGCTAATATCTAAATTCTTCAAACAGAGAGAGACGCTGGTTAAAGAAATATCCGAGCGCAAGAAGGCAGAGCATGACTTAAGGGATTCAAGAGACATATTAGAGTATCAAAAAAAATCTCTGGAGGAAGTCAATAAAGAGCTGGACGACTTTACCTACATTGTCTCCCACGATTTAAAAGAACCGCTCCGGAGCATAGATGCCTATTCTAAATTCATCGAGGATGATTATAAGGAAAAATTGAATGAGGAGGGCAGGCACTATCTTGAGCGGGTGAGGGCCAATACGGAAAGGATGAAGAGGCTGATCGAGGACCTTCTGGAGTTATCCCGGCTCAAAAAAAAGGGCAGCGTCATCGAAGAGATCCCGGCAGGGGACCTTATCTCCGAAGCCAGGATGCGGCTGGAATACGCCATAAAACAGAAAAACGCGGAAATTATCGTCCAGGACAACCTCCCCAGGGTATTTTGTGACCGCGTCAGGCTGACCGAGGTTTTTCTGAACCTGATCTCCAACGCCATCAAGTTTAACGATAAGCCGAAACCGGTGATAGAAATCGGCTACAGCGATAAGGGCGATTTGTATGAATTTTACGTAAAGGATAACGGCACGGGGATAGAAAAAGAGTATTTTAAAAAGATTTTTGAGATATTCCAGAGATTAGGCAGAAGAGAGGACGCCGAGGGGACGGGGGCGGGTCTGACCATAGCCAAGAAGATAGTCCATATACACAGAGGGAATATCCGGGTAGATTCCAAATTAAAGGAGGGATCAGTTTTTTACTTCACCATCCCCAAGAACAAGGAGATGGTTATCGGAAAAAAACTGATCGGCGAGATCCTCCTGGAGAAGAACTTTATCTCGGAGGAAAATCTTAAAGCAGCCTTAGAGGAACAGAAGAAGTCGTCTATGCCCCACAAGAAAGAGGAAGATAAATAATCAGGTCAGGCAACAATAATATCAGCCATGCCGATAAAAGTACTCTTGATCGAGGATAATTTAGACCATCTGGAGATCTCAAAAAGGATCCTGCAAAAAGCGGGCGGTGATTATGAGGTGGATTCTGCCTCGGATTCGCGGGAGGCCCTGCAAAAGATATTCGCAGGCCCTTATGACGTCATACTCTGCGACTACCGTCTTTTAGAGGTAACCGCGCTTGACATATTAAGGGAGATGAACAGAAAAGATATCGATACCCCCTTTATCGTGGTTACCGCCTTAGGCAGCGAAAAGATCGCGGTAGATATGATGAAAGAAGGGGCGTATGATTATTTGATCAAAGACGTCTTATACAGCGATACCCTGGATATAGTTATAAAAAAGGCCATCGAGAGGTATAGAAACAAGAAAGAAAAGGAAGGGCTGCAAAAGGAGATCCGCGAGGCGTATAATAAGCTTAAAGAGACCCAGGACCAGCTGATCCAGTCCGAGAAATTAAGCGCCTTAGGCCAATTGGCCAGCGGAGTTGCCCACGAAGTAAGAAACCCCCTGGGGATAATCATGCAGGGGATCGATTATCTGGAGAACAAGATAGCGAACAAGGAAAGCGATATCCAGGACACCTTGACCATGCTCAAGGCCAGCGTAAAAAGAGCGAACAGGATCATCGGCTCCCTGCTGGATTTTTCCCGGGCCGCCAGCCTGGATTTAAATCCTGAAGACCTAAACGGCATTTTAGAATCTTCTTTGAGTCTGGTAAAGGTAAGGTTCAAATTCGAGAATATCAATATCGTAGTGGAAACGAAAAATGACTTACCCAGGGTTATGGCCGATAAAAACAAACTGGAACAGGTTTTCATCAATATATTGCTGAACGCGATGCAATCCATGCCTGAAGGCGGCAAGATCGTTATTCGCGCCTTTGAGAGGGAAGAGGAATCTTTTCAGAATGATATAGGCAAGAAAATCCCCCTGAATAGCCTTCAGCCGGGGGAAAAGGTTGTCATGGTTGAGATCGAAGACTCCGGACCGGGGGTTCCCGAAGAAAATCTAAAAAAGATCTTTGACCCCTTCTTTAGCACAAAAGGCCCGAATGGTGGCGTCGGCCTGGGGCTCTCCATCAGCAGGAATATCATAAATATGCACAAAGGGGGGATATACCTGGAAAGCCAGCTCGGCAAGGGGACTAAAGTAACCGTCGTTTTAAAAATAGCGGAGGGATGAAAAATGACCAAGAAAAAAATACTGATCATCGACGACGAAACTGATTTTTGTAAATTGGTGAAAAGGAACCTGGAATTGATCAGCGACTATGAGGTCAGCATCGCCGGTGACGGCAAGAAGGGGTTTAAGTCGGCCAAAGAATTCAAGCCGCACCTGATCCTGCTGGATATAATGATGCCCGGTATAGACGGGCTGGAGGTTTTAAAAAAACTGAAAGCCGATTCGGAGACGACGTCAAGCGTAGTAATTATGCTTACCGCCAGAGGTGATGACGAATTGAAGATCAAGGCTGCCCAGTCATATTGCGAAGATTATATCACCAAGCCCATAGACGCCCCGGAGCTGAAGATCAAGATAGAGGAAACCTTAAAAAGGAACGGGATCAAATAAAAGGAGAAAAAATGGACCAGGAGCACAAGATCATCAAGATATTATTGGTGGAAGATAACCCCGATGACATCGATATAACCAAGAGGGCGCTTAAGGAAGCAAAGGTAATCAACAGGCTCTGGATAGTCAGGGATGGGCAGGAGGCCTTGGATTTTTTACGCCATCAGGGGACATACCAGGACAGCGCCAGCAGTCCCAAGCCCGGCTTGATCCTTTTGGATATCAACCTTCCGAAAATTAACGGGATGGATGTCTTAAGGACCGTAAAAGAGGACCCTGATTTAAAAAGAATCCCCATCGTCATGCTGACCGTTTCCAAGAGGGACGAAGATATAATTAAAAGCTATGATCAGGGGTGTAACAGCTTTATCCAGAAACCGGTTAATTTTGAAAATTTCGTGCAAGTGGTAAAACAGATAAGCCTGTACTGGGGGCTCTTGAATATATTCCCGCCCAACGGTAATAATCAGCAAGTTTAATAATAGCGGCACCAGATAACCATGGAAAGGGAATCGATATGGACAGAAAAAAAATACTGATCGTAGACGACGAAGAGGATTTCCGCAAGATAACAAAATTAAACCTGGAAGGAAGCGGAAAATTTGAAGTTATGACTTTGCCGAACGCCAAAGACATAATGGCGCAGGTGCATAGTTTTATGCCGGAGGTGATCCTTTTGGACCTCTTGATGCCCGGCATCGGCGGCATGGAAATATGCGAGATGTTGAATAACGACCCCTTAGGGCAGAGAATTCCGATCATTGTGCTTACCGCGCTGGAGAGCGATAGCGATAAGCTTAACGCCTATAAGAGGGGTGTAGTTGATTATCTGGTCAAGCCCATTGAAAAGGATGCCTTGATCGCCAAGATAGAAAGGGCGCTTCAGATCAAGAGCAACGATTAGCGTTGCATATCCAGGCTGCGGTAATGGATTGCTTCCTTGACATGTCCCGTCTCAATGGTTTCTGATCCCGCCAGATCGGCGATGGTCCTGCTTACCTTGAGGACTTTGTCATAGGCCCTGGCCGATAATCCCAGCTCTTTCATCGCCGCCTTCAGCAGTTCCGCCGGAGCGGAGCTTAGAAAGCAGAATTTCTTGATCATTTTTGCATTCAATTGGGAAGAGAAAGGTGGGGCAGCGATTACTATTTATGGCATGGAAATTTCTATGAAAAAATTATGATAAAGCAATAGCGCTCCTGCGCAGGGTCGTAAGGGTATACGTTGAAACAAAAGGATACAATCAAGCGATCATTGCTTATTTGGAGAAGATAACTGTTATCTCAAATGAGCAGGGAGAGTCCCAAGCATCTGAGATGGTAGGCGGTTTTAGCGAAGATATCCGTTTAGAAGCCAGCACAACAAGGTAATTTTTTAAGGAGGTCCTTATGCTGGATGGTATTCTAAAGAGCGGCAAATTCAAGTTGATGGTCTCGGTTTTTTTATTTGTGCTATTTTTTTTCAGCAGGTTTCCGTCAGCCATACTTGTTTGGTATCCTCCCATCGGCTTAGATGAGTTTGCGATTATGAGTTCGTCCGTAGCGCTTTTTGCCAATCAGTTTCCGACGAATTTACATATACCCGCAGGAACAGTTTCCAGTTTATTATTTATATCCTATTCCATAGATTTTCTTGTCACCCATTCAAGCGCGTTGACATCTGTTGTACACGGTGATTTCGGAGCGATGTTATGCGAGCTGTCTAAATATATGGCCGAATTCTTTTTCAACCCGGCGCGGCAGCTGATTATTGGGCGCTTGATCGTGATACTTATAAATTCCCTGGCCCCTTTGGCCCTTTTCCTTTTTTTTAGAAGAAAGGGTATGTTAGGGGCTGTTATAACCGCTTTACTGTTTGTTGTCTCCCCGCTTTTTTTCCGGTATAGCAGTTATTTGCTTAGCGATACCGTTGCAATGACTTTTTATCTTTTTTCCCTTATAACCCTTATAAGCATAGAACAACTGGAGAATAAAAAGATTATATTGAGCGGCGTTTTCCTGGGGCTCTCCATTTCAAGTAAATTTATATACCTTCCTTTTATTGTGCCCGCAGTATTTCTTTTATGTTCATTACCGCTAAGCCAGGGAGGGGGAAAATATCGGGAAAGAGCCCAAGCCGTCCTTCTATTTTTCATTTCTTTTCTTGCGCCTGTGCTTATTTTTGTCCCTTTTATATGGACTGCGCCTCTGACCTTACTTAAGGCGGTTGTCGGCCATATCTTTGGGCGTAATTTGCCGGGAATGGAGCGGTCCTGGGGGCTGGTTCCAAAAGTGCTCATTTCGGCTTTGACTTGGCCCGGAATATTCTTTGGAATGCTGGGATTATTCTACTCTTTTCAGATATTTAAATTGAAAAAGGCATTGTTTTTAATATTTGTATTAATATTTTTTTTATTACCCGCAGGACTGACTACTATGTTTTTTGAACGGTACTTAATTCCTTTATTACCCACCTGTTATATATATATTGGTCTTGCTATTCATGGATTAATTGCGCCGCCAAGGCATCGGTTCAGGGTTTTGGGCGTATTAGTTATCGCGGCAGGTATGATTTTTTGGCAAGCGGCATCTGATGCGCAAGAAATTCATAAACGCCGCCGGAAGGTCATTTTTAAACAATGTTCTGTCTGGATCGAAAAATTTGTAAAACCAAAGACATCCGTAGCAATTCCCGCAGATTTGAATGAATATTTCATACCGGATGAGGTCGCCCTGGGGCGCGCATTGAACATACTGCAGGATCGCTCAAGATTTCAAAGCCGGATATCAGGCTTATTTGATAGAGCAAATACGGACGGAAGCAATTTACCTTTAAGTTCCCCGCTTTTATTTGCCGTGTTTGGGGATTATGAAAAGCAGAAGTTGTTTGCCGTCGAAACAATGATTTGGTATTTACAATCCGGCTACATGAAGCGCAATGCCTATGATATTTGGCTATATGCGCAGGAACCCGACCTTACCGTAATCAGCAGTTTTCAGGATATCGTCCGGAAATTCAACGAAGGAGAAATTGAGGTCATTGTAAGCAAGGCGGCGATTCAGGAGCTCAACAGTTATGCTGACAGGTTATTCAATCAGTCATACGGTCAGGGCCTTAATATATACCGTAGAACTCTGTCGAATTAAAATCAGATGGTATCTTAGACAAGATCGGAGAAAGCCGGTAATTTTAGATTGGCGCGACTTTATAAAAGAGGCGTATTGAGTTCGCGTTAAGCCAGGTAACTTCTTACAGCTTATTTCGTCAGATCGGTGTAGATAATGAAAGTGCTTTTAGCCTTTATTTTTATAAGGATGCCTTGATCGCCAAGATAGAAAGGGCGCTTCAGATCAAGAGCAACGATTAGCGTTGCATATCCAGGCTGCGGTAATGGATTGCTTCCTTGACATGCCCCGTCTCAATGGTCTCTGATCCCGCCAGATCGGCGATTGTCCTGCTTACCTTGAGGACTTTGTCATAGGCCCTGGCCGATAATCCCAGCTCTTTCATTGCCGCCTTCAGCAGGTCCGCCGGAGCGGATCTTAGAAAGCAGAATTTCTTGATCATTTTTGCATTCAACCGGGAATTATAGACGATCCCTTCATTTTTTAATCTCTGCCG
>Ga0172381_10002511_pt1 | contig 20259 bp, 38 predicted proteins | sample Leawel6488metaG_FD_119754 | JGI IMG/M metagenome (GOLD analysis project Ga0172381, IMG submission 119754) | Leachate microbial communities from a municipal landfill in Southern Ontario, Canada - Leachate well 64-88 metaG | ecosystem: Engineered > Solid waste > Landfill > Unclassified | place...
AAAGACAAGTTTACTGGAAAATTAAAGGCCTATGATAATCAAGAGTGGTTAGAAATTGACGAAAGGTATTTGCACGAAATTAAAAATAATAATAAATAAAAAAATGTTAAACGAAAAAGAATTAGAAAAATACACATATCAAATTGAGAAAATAAAAGTTCAGAACGATTGGCCGGCACGAAACACAATAGGCGATGCCATTGAAGATATAATTATTGAAAGTAATTTAGGAGAAATAGGATTAGCAGAGTTTATTGAAAGAATAGAAGAACAAATTAGAATAGCAAAAGATTTAATGGATTTTTGGAAAGATTAAATTACAAATATGAAAAATAAATTATACGCAGTAGCTTTTAAAAAAAACAATGAAGTATTAAAAATTATAAAAATGGATAAGGGTATTTTTAATATGCTTTGTATTTTTAGATTTAAAAAAGAAGCAGAATGTTTTTTACTTTATCTTGATAAAAAATTAAGAGAAGATTTAAAAATTATAAAAATATGCGTAATTTAAAATTTGAAAAAAGTGGATATAAAATAATTGATCCGGATATTCCACGAAAGAAAAAATTAACAGAAGAACAATTAAGAAATATGTTTAAAAGAGTTTATGGAAAAGAGCCAACCGGAAATGAGTATCTTCAGTTTAAATTATATCATCAGGGTAATATTTAAAATTATGGTAGAAAAAAAAGAATTAAATTGGAAACCTAAAACTTGGATATGTCCAAAGTGCAAAACAGAAATAGGAAACGATTATAAAAAATGTCCTGCTTGTTGGTCCGGACCATTACCATTAAAAGAAATAAAAGAAATAATTAGTAATTATTACAAAGAAAAGAAAGAGCAAAGTAATAGAAACTATTGATATCAAAAACAGGAGCAAACAAAGGAGTGTTAATTATAACCCTTTGAAACCCTTGACAAACTTTTTGAAAAGAGCCATACTGATAATATAAGTAATAACATCTTTGGGACAGCAAAGAAAAAAAGTAACATGCTAATAGACGACGAAGAAGAATGCGAACCTGACGAGGATGTGGCAGGCGCAAGTCAAAATGGTGAGAGATAATAATTAAGTAAAATACAAACATGAACTCTTATAAAGAAATAGCATTCCAAAAAGATAAAGAAATACAAGAACTTAACAAAGAAATAAACAGCTTGTATATTTATAACTCAATTGGAATAATAATTATCATAGCGTTAGTTGCTACTACAACATACGCCTTAACAGGATCAATCTTATGAATAAATTATTTATAGAAGTAAATGTTAAGCTGATAATTCCGGACAAAGCAGAGCCGGAAACAGTAATAAGAAACATAGGTCAATATTATAAAATAGATAGAGTGGCCAATCCGATTGAAGGAGAGCCATTATTACTATTTATTAAGGATATTGAAAAAGATAAAAAATAAAATTAAGTATGGAAAACAAAAAAATAGAACAAAGTTTAGCAGTAGTAAAAAATGAATTGGCAACAATAGCCGAGTTGGGAGATTTAAAAATAACCGGCAAGCCAAGTTTAGATTTATCAGCAGAAGGTTTAAAAGCTATAAGTAAAGTTTCAAAAGCAATTAAAACCGAAAAGGATAGTTGGATTGCTCCATTGAAAGAGCAGATTGAAAGACATAAAGAAAGATATTTACCTTTTGAGCAAAGAGTTGCAGAGATTGAAAGACATATTAAAGCAGAGCAAGGCGCTTATCTTACAAGGTTAAGAAAAGAGGAAGCAGAGGCTAAAGCAAAAGCTGACGCAGAGATAGCAGAGAAAATGAAGGACGGAGAAGATGTCAGCAAAGACATTGAAAAGGCCGGAAAGAAACTTGAAAAGATTGAGGCCAAAAGCGATACAATCAAAACCTTTACTTATACCGGAGTAAAGATATTAGACAAAAGTAAAATACCTTTACAATTCCTTGATGTAAATACTTCGGCTCTTTTAGAGGCCTTGAAAACAGGACTAAAAGTTGAAGGAGCAGAACTTTACACAGAGGAAAGAGTAAGAAGATAATAAATTAAGTATAAAAACATGGCAGAAAAAACAAAAGAGTATTTAGAAGATATTAAAAAGTTGTACGCAGAACTATCAAAGCCATTGGTAAAAAATGCAATACAAAGAAGCAAGGGAGCAGATACTAAAAAAGGATATGATACAACTGGATATGGTTATCAGTTTATCGTCAATCGCTTTAATGAGGTTTTAGGAATAGGAGGTTGGAATTGGTCATTTGAAGAAATAGAACGAGCAGAAGGACAATACAAGTCCGGAACAAAGTTTATCTCAATTACTGGAAAAGCAACAATAACAATATCTTTACCTGAAGGAGAAGTATCTCATAGCGAATATGGAGGACACCAATCGTCAAACCTTACAGACGCATTAAAAGGAGCCTCAACAAACGCTTTAAAGAAAACATCTGCTTTCTTTGGAGTAGGCAAAGACGCTTTTGAAGGAAGTATTGATGAAGATAATCAGGACCAACCGGAAATAAAAAAGCCGGCCACTTCATCAAAGCCAAAGACAGACGATCAAGCTACTCTTGAGCAAACATTATTGATGATTGACGGAATTGAAGATATTAAAACTTTGAATGTTTGGAAGAAGAAACTTGAAACAAACAAAACTCTTGGCGAAGTTCAAAAAAGAGTTATCAATGGCCGATTAGAAAAAAGAATAACAGAGTTAAAAGAAACACAAGAAAAATAATATGGACATCAGGATAAAAAATTACTTATCTTGGAGTCAATATAATCTTTTTACGAAAAGTCCGGAGCAGTATAGACAAGTTTATATTTTGGGAAAACCGAGTTTCAAGAATGTAGAAATGGAGTTTGGCTCAAAAATTGCTTCCGGACTGGAGCAGACAGATCTAACTGGCGATGCCGAGATTGACTTCTGCAAAGTTTCTTTGCCGGAAGTTGACGAAAGCGAAAAGGAAATGATAGCGCAAGTTGGAGATATGAAGTTGCTTATTAAAATTGACGGATATAAAAAGGACCATACAATCTACGAATATAAAACAGGCCATGTGGCTTGGACTCAAAGCAAGGTAGATAAGTGGGAACAGATTACTTTTTATGCGTATGTTTATTGGTTGATTACAAAAGAAGTGCCGGACCTATATCTTGTTTGGATACCTACTCAAAAAATTGAAGGGGAAATATCTTTAACAAGAGAAGCACCGGTAGTATTCCATACCAAAAGAACAATAAGCGATTTTTCAAAGCTATCTGTAAAGTTAAAAAGGACTTGGGACGAGATAGGTAAAATGGTAAAAGACGAATTGTATAATAATTAAAAACATGGAAACAATAAGATTAAAAAAAAAAGATTTCAAGGATACGGACAATTACTGGAAAGAATATATTGGAAAACAAGATGTATCAGATTACAATGGAAATATTGAAATAGAAAGTAATCTTGGATATGTAAGATTTAATTCAATTAAGGCAAAGGGATATATTTTAGCTGAAGCAGGTTCGGGCATTAAATCAGGTTGTGGCATTGAAGCAGGTTGGGACATTAAAGCAGGTTCGGGCATTGAAGCAGGTGAGGGCATTGAAGCAGGTTGGGGCATTAAAGCAGGTTGGGGCATTAAAGCAGGTGAGGGCATTAAAGCAGGTGATGGCATTGAAGCAGGTGATGGCATTGAAGCAGGTTGGGGCATTAAAGCAGGTGAGGGCATTAAAGCAGGTCTATCGATCACTTGTAAATTATCCCTTAATATTGCTTATAGAATTTTTGCAGGTTTAGTAATTTGGAGACAATCAAATAATATGCCTGATGAAGATAAAACTATTTCTTGCGGTAAATTAGAAAATGGAGAAGTTTGCTTTGGTATTTTAAAAGAAACAGGATTCTCCGAAGAAAAAAAAGAAATTGAAGAAAATAATCTATCCGGAAAAGAAGTTGAAGTTAATATAGATGGCAGGATTTATAAGGCAATAATAAATTAAAAAAACATGGAAAACGCAAAATCAAATCTTAATGTAAACAGTTGTTATGTTGGAGGACATATCACAGCAGATCCGGAGTATAAGTTAACCGGAGGAGGCACAGCAGTCGCCAATATGACAGTCGCAGTTAACAGAAACTACAAACAGGGAGAAGAATGGAAAAAAGAAGTTGAGTTTATAAGAGTAAAATTGTTTTCAAGGTTGGCAGAAACAGCGAACTCAATTTTAAAGAAGGGAGATACAGTCCTTGTTATCGGCAGAATACATACGAGCAGTTGGGAAGATAACACCGGAATTAAAAAGTATATGACCGAAGTTATTGCCGAGAACTTTCAGAAGGTAGATCCAAAGACTGACTTCTCTACAAGGGAAAAGCCGGAAGAAGATTTAGAAGACGAAATTGGAAAAGAAATAGAAAAAATTGACATTCCTTTTTAGTAAATAAAAATAATTAAGTATGAAAAAAAATCAAAAAGTAATTAAATTATATTATCATAAGACAGACGGAGGAGCAGAATATTTAATGGATACATTTATTAAGTGTTCTAATGGTCAAAAAGAGGGGACTGTTAATAACAAAACAAAGTATATAGTTAGATTTGACGGAAACATTAAAAAAGACGCAGATCTAACTATCAATAATTAAGTAAAATATAAAAGAATGACAATACCAGAAGATTTTAAAAAAAAGACAGAAGAAACTTTAGCAAGAATACCGAACAGAGATGAGTGGTGCAATGAGCATAAACTTGTTAAAGAAGTGTTTACTATTTCAGACTGGCTTTTAACGCACGACCTTGATACTGTCGGAGAAGCAGAACTTATCAGGAAGGGTGGCCGGTTGTTGGGGATCTATAATTACTTGAGCAATACTGCTTCACGAGTTCGCGCTGAAAGAGATATTTACGAACAGCAGACCAAAGAAGATACCAACGAGGACATCATCAAGAATAGGGCCTTACCGGACCTTACAGTCGCAGAGGCCGAAGCACGAGCCAAGCTAAAGAACGGAGAAAAGCAAAAGCTGACTTTATTAAAAGAGTATGAGAGAAACAATTACGATAACCTCATAAACTCAATTAAGAATATGCTAACTTTTTTCCAAACAGCGATTAGTGTTAAGAAAGGAGAAAGATTTGTTAGTAGAGATTTAACAGATAATTAAAGTATAATAAAAACATGAATTACCAAGAAAGGTGCAGTCATTGTGGCCATATCAATACAGCTTATGTTCACAAATTAAATATCCCTTTGGTTAGAGCATTAAGACAGTTAGTTGACTTTTATGAAAATAATCATAAAGGTTGTAATTTACAAAAAGATATTAACTTAACTAAAAATCAGTATAATAACTTTCAAAAATTACAGTATTTCGGATTAGTAAATAAAACTGCGCATGGTTGGTTTCCTACCGATCTTGGCAATAACTTTATTTTAGGAAAAGAAAAATGTCAGGATATATCAGCGACAATGGAAAGTATTATATTGCCATTAACTCACGAGGCTTGGAAAACAAACAGCAGATATCCGAAAATGATTTCCGTTAGCGATATTGATATTTTTTCTTATAAAAAAAGAGAAGAATATAAATTAGAAAAAAGTCTTAATTTGTTTAGTTGATATGAATTTTAAAACAAGCAAGGCAAAAAAGATTAGAAAAATAGTTAAAGGAGAACGAGGATACCTTTTAAGTTTGGTTTATAGAGATGCGCGAAGCAGGAAGCCATGGTTTATTCCGAACTTTATTTTCAATCCAATTTTTGATTACTTATTTTTAGGAAAAGGCCGAAGATAATAAAGTCTGGCAAAGCGCCGGACCTTGGGGAGATAGTTTAAGAGCAAAGTAACTTGGCCAGAAAGTAGAATAGTGTATCGCCTAAAAAACTGTGCCTATTCCACCAAGTTAAATGGAGTGTGCAAATCCTCCTCTCTCCACATGAAGATTACCGAGCAAGATATTCAGAAGCAGATAAAAGAGTTCCTTTCTTTAACAGGTTGGTTTGTAGTAAAAAACAATACAGTTGGAATATATGTCAAAGCAAGAGATACCTATATTAAAAATCCGGCACGAGGATTACCGGATCTAACAGCAATTAAGGCCGGCCGAGTAGTAATGATAGAGGTTAAGCGCAAAGGAAACAAGCAGTCGCCGGACCAGTTATACTTTGAGAGAAACTGGACCGAGCATGGAGGAGAGTATTTATTAGTTTATAATTTAGAAGAAGTAATAATAAAATTAAAATAAGCAAAGAAGTATGAAAATACCAAAAATAAAAATAGTTTGGGGAGAAAAAATGAAAATACCAAAAGAAATAAACATTGTAGAAATATCAAATGGATATTTAGTTGGAGATAACTATTTCGCTAACAAAGAATTAGTTTTAGCTTACTTAATTGAAGTAATTAAAAATCAAATTAAATAATATGGAAAAAGAAACAATTGGAATAATTATAATACTTCTCGGTATGTTCGCATTATCCATTTTATGTATAATAATATAATTAACTAACCCCCTACAAAAGATATGGAAATAAATATAAGTTCAATTTTAAGAATAGTAGTAGAAATATGGGTTTTATTCCACTTAACATTAGTTTGGTCGGCACTAACACATATATTTAATTATTTATCAACATTTTAATCTAATCTAAATAATATGGAAAAAGAAACAAAAGCACTAAATTACGAAAGGAGCATAACTTGTCAAAATAAAAGAGGAGAGTTTGTTCCATCAATTCCACTTCCTTTTTATCAAGGTATTTTTAAGAAGTGTGATTGTGGTAAAAAGTTTTTAACCGAGAAAGCATATCGTGAACATTACGCATTAGAACATATATTAGGATTAGATTAAAATTATGAACAAACCAAACTATTACATTTTAATAAAAGACGTTGATTACTTCGGAACGATAATTAAAAAAGGGGCTGTGTATATTAGAAATAAAAAAGATAGGGATAATTTTACTCCTCATATTGAAGGAAATATATGCCCAAGTCAATCTTTAAGTTTCTATTTTGTTGAAAGTAATGATGATTATTTTGTGCCATTTATTAAGCCAATAGATTAAATAATTTTATGACAAGAGAAATAATTAAAACAAATGTTAATTGTTTCCATAGAGCAAGGAAACGCAGACCAAGAAAAAATGATTAGAGAAGAATTAAAAAGTTATGGTTTAATAACAAAAGATAATTTAGAATTATTAGAAGAAACATTATAAATATATGACAAAAAAAGAAGTTCAACAAAGAGTATTACAAAATGGTGGACCATTAGACTTAGATAAATTTGAGTGGGATGAGAATACTAAAACATTCTCAAGTAGTGAATACTATTTAGTGTTAGATTTTAGTGATGTTAGTTATTGCACATTTGACACTAGTTATAATTGCATATTTGACACTGGTTCTGATTGCACATTTAAGACTAGTTCTAATTGCACATTTAACACTGGTTCTGATTGCACATTTGACACTAGTTCTGATTGCACATTTAACACTAGTTCTAATTGCATATTTGACACTAGTTCTGATTGCACATTTAACACTGGTTCTAATTGCATATTTAACACTAGTTCTGATTGCACATTTAACACTGGTTCTAATTGCACATTTGACACTAGTTCTGATTGCACATTTAACTGTAAAGAAAATTGTGTAGTAGTCAGAAGAGATGTTTATGAGGTAATAGAGCTTAACGGATTAGGTAAAATTAAATTAAACAACTGGGGAGTTAATGGATATACAAGAATAGAAGAAACAAAAATAAAAGAAGCCGACGACAAAATGGAAGAAGCTATGACTCTTTTAAAAGAGAAAGGTTATAAAATAATTAAAGAGTAATGGTTTTTAGCATAATTAACTAAACCCCCTACAAAAGATATGGACTTTGAAGAAATGAAAAATAAGGTAATCTGTGGTGATTGTTTAGAGGTGATGAAAGATATACCAGACAAAAGTATTGATTTAGTTTTAACAGACCCACCGTATGGGATAGGGGCAGATAAGGGGGTTGGGGGATTTGGTAGTAGTAAAACAGATAATCATTATGAGGATAGTTGGGACAGTGTTACTCCTGATAAGGAAGTATTTAATGAGATATTAAGGATTGGTAAAAATGTTGTTATTTTTGGTGGGCAATTCTTTACAGATAAACTACCTAAAAATGGACATTGGATTGTATGGGACAAAAAGGGAAATATAGTTTTTGATAATCCTTTTGGAGACTGTGAACTTGCTTGGACTAATTTAGATAAAAAATCAGTTAAAAAATATACTTGTATTCAGCAGGGATTTGTAGCAGAGGAAAGAGATAGATTTCACCCAACACAAAAACCTGTAAAATTATTTGGACAGATTATAAATGATTACTGTGTTGAGGGGGGAGTAGTGCTTGATTGTTTTTTAGGAAGTGGCACGACTGCAGTCGCTTGTAAACAATTAAATCGTAATTATATTGGAATAGAAATATCAGAAAAGTATTGTGAAATAGCAAGACAAAGATTAAGACAAAATATTTTACTATAAAGCCGACCAAAGAATAAATAATTTATTATAAAGATATGACAACAAAAGATAAAGTGGAGGAGAGGAATTATGCTGTTTATTTTTCCGAAGGAAATAAACCAGAATATAATATGTATTGTTATAGGGTAAAAGCTTTTAATAGAGATGAAGCTTATGATAAGGCAAGAAAATTATTAGAAAAAGAATGTGAAGTTAAAGGAAGCCCATATTTCTTTATAAAGGAACTATAACCAACCACTAATAAGCAACTAATATGAGAACAATAAAGTTTAGAGCATATCAAGAAAAATTAAATAGAATGTGGGAGTGGAATGAATTAAATGATTTACCATTATTAGATTTAGAAAGAAAAGATTACTAAATTATTACAATAAACTAATATGAGCCAACTTCAAAATAGGTTTGGTCCGGAAGTAGAACAGTTTTGGAAGTTGAGTTCTTACAATTACGAATGCTTTAACAAGGAATGCGAACATCAAAATCACGCAGACTGCACTCATCATATTATCAGTCCGACAGCAAGTGTCTTTATCAAAGGCGATCATAATGAAAGCATATTCAATAGTTGCCGGCTTAATAACGAGAAGTGCCATTTATACCGAGCAATGCAGAACATTGATTTACAAAAAGAATACCTAAAGAGAACAGCAGAGATAGTGGCGCAGGCAGTTGAGAACGGAGAGTACATTTTAACAAAGAAAGATTACGCTTTTTTAAGAACATACAAAAGCATGTATGATTTAGAAACACTTTCTTTATTTGACTTTTCAAGAGTAATATAATAAAATATATATAATGAACAACGAAGTAGCATTAAATAACATCAAGACTATCACAGACATTAAATAAATATGAAAAATATTGTTTATACATACGGAGTATTTGACTTATTGCACTGGGGACATATTGAATTATTAAAAGAAGCAAAGAAGTTAGGAGATTATTTAATAGTTGGAATATTTACTGACGAAGTTGCAACATCTTTTAAAAGAAAACCAGTATTGTCAGAAAAGACAAGATTAAAAACAATAGAAAGTTTAGGATTAGCAGATTTGGTTATTTATCAGAAAGAGTTAAATCCTCAATCTATAATAAATAAATACAAGATAGACATTGTAGCGAAAGGAAACGGAGCAGGATTTGAAGAAGCAGAGTTTAAAAATTGTCAAAAGATGTTGTTAGATTATCATAATGGTATTTCAACAACAGAGATCATTAAAAAAATACAGAATGATTATATCAAATAATTTAATTGGTAAAATGCCTATTCCAAAAGACGCTATTATAAGAGTTAATTTGGCATGGGTAAGCAAAGAAGAAGCGAGAAAGATATTATCAGAAACAAAGAATGATATATATTTAGATTATCCTTCCGGAAGAACAAAACCTCCGAAGCCAACAATGACATTAGATGACGCAATAGAATTAGCCAACGAGTTTAAGGTAAAATATTTTGCTGTTTCCAATATAGAATGTATTTGTGATGTATTAGATATTCAATCAAAATTATATTATTCAGAGTTTGTTCCTAAAATTGAAACAGTAAATGGAGTAGAGAACATAAGAGAAATAACTCAAGAGGTTGATATTATTATGCTTGATAAAGAGGATCTATATGTTGATTGTAACGGAGAAGGATACGAAGATTTAATTAACAAAGTAAGAAGTTCTAAAGTCAAAGTATTAGAATTGGCCGGAGTAATTTTTATATGACAACAAAAGAACAAGCAATTCAAAATCTAAAAGATATTAAAAAAATATTAAACGAACTTGGTATAATATTTTGGCTTGATTTTGGAACATTATTGGGAGCATATAGAGATAAAGATTTTTGTGAGGGAGATGAAGATGATATAGATTTTGGGTTATGGTATAAGAATAAGTCTAAATTAAATGAGATAATCAAGAGAGCAGAAAAAAAAGGATTTAGCGTTTTACATAACTGGAAAAACGAAGCAACTTTAGGCAGAGGAGATAGCAGGGTTGATTTGTTCTTTTACCATAGAAACGAAGAAGAAGCATACACAAACCTTTACACAATCAAAGACGAAATTGCTAATTATGTAGTAGTTCCGGCTAAACTATTGGATAACTTTCAAACAATAAACTTCTATCAAGAGGAGTTTTTGGTTCCAAGTCCAGTAGAGGAATATTTAAAAGTAAAATACGGAGATTGGAAAACACCAATAAGTAGAGAGATTTACAGGCCATCTAATTCAAACCAACACAAAGCAGTAAAACATAAATACGACATAGAGCCATTATCTGATTTAACCATATTGATAACAACTTTTAAAAGACCGGAAGCATTAAAAAGATTATTAAAATCAATAAAAGAATATTATCCTAAAGTAAAAATTATTGTTAATGACGATAGTGAATATGACAAAGGAGTATCTTGGTCAAGGAATTATTTAGTCAGTCAAGTTAAAACACCATTTTATTTATTGCTTGATGACGATTTTGTATTTAGCAAAGATACAAAAATAGAATTATTACTTGAGAAACTAAAAACAGGATATGATATTGTTGCCGGAGCAGTTAGAAATACAAGGGGAGAAATAATCCATTACGAAGCGAGACTAAGGTTGGAGAACGGAGTATTGAAAAAAGAAACAGTAAAGGAAGAACCTTTTGACATAGTCCTTAATTTTTTTGTAGCAAAGAAAGAAGTTTCAGGTTGGGACGAGGAAATTAAAATAGGAGAACATTCTGCTTTCTTTTGGGATCATAAAGGAAAATGGAGAATAGGTTATGACCCTAATTGTATTGTAGATAATGTTCCTATATTAACAGAAGAATACAACGAATATCGTGGAAGGGCCTTAACATATATTCAGATGTGGATGAAAAAGAAAGGCATTACAAAGTCTTATATGGAACCGAAAGCAACAACACACGAGATACCTAAAATCATACATCAATTTTGGGTTGGAGATAAGCAGGTTCCAATGGAATGGATAAATACTTGGAAAGAAAAAAATCCTAATTTTAAACACATGCTTTGGACAGAAAAAGAAGTAGATAAGTTCGGACTTGTTAATAGAGATAAGTATGATATTTTTTATAAAGACAAATGCTTTAATGGTTGTAGCGATGTAGCAAGATATGAGATATTAAAAAAATACGGAGGTATTTATATTGACGCAGATTGTGTTTGTTTAGAAAGTTTTGAGGACGCTCCGTTTATGTCAGAGGAGTTTTTTGTAGCATACGAAGGAGACGAACATTATTTTTCCGGAGAAACATCTTTAAGAAAACAGCAGATAGATAAATACGAAAATGTAGTTAAGAGATTAGCAACATCACCAATAGGAACAAAACCAAATCATCCTATTCTTGATAGATGTATAGAAGAAATAGGAAAAGCAGAAGAAATATATCCTCCTTGGAGAAAAGTAGCCAATGTTATGCTAACGAGGGTTGTTAAAGATTTTGACATTAAGATTTTACCTCCTTATATGTTTTTTCCAACTCATCACGACGGATTTAAAAACAAAGTAAAAGGTAAAGTATATTCAGACCATTATTTTGGAACTACAAAAAAAATATATAAAGAAAAGGGTTGTAATTATAAAAAAGAAACAAAGACTACAGATTTAGAAAATATAGCATTTTGCATTAAGACATTAAAAAGACCGGAATGTTTAGAAAAGCTAATGTGGTCAATCGTAAAGTATTACCCTGAAGCCCATATTTCGGTTGCTGACGATGATAAAAAGTTTAATGTAGGATTTTATAAGGATCTATGGAAAAGACTAATGGAAGCAGGATTAAAGCATAAGCCAGTAGCTTATAATTTAGACTATGATACCGGACTATCTGCTTGCAGGAACTTTCTTATAAGCAAAGCAGAAGGAGAGTATGTGCTTATTTTAGATGATGATTTTGTTTTTACTGACGAAACAGACATAATGAAGATGAAACAGATTTTAGATAGCAGTCCTGACATCGGAATAGTTGGAGGAACAGTATTAAACGATAATCAGGAAACTCACTTTGAATGTATTTTTAAAAAAGACGGAAGCACTTTATATCAAAAGCCGGATACTAAAAAATTAAAAGAGCATAAAGGAATAAAATATAAAACAACAGATTGCGTATTTAACTTTGCTTTAATGAAAAAAGAAGTATTTAATGATGTTAAGTGGGATAATAAAATAAAGATAAAGGGAGAGCATACAGATTTTTATTTAAGATTAAAAGAAACAAAATGGAAAGTTGCTTATTGTCCGGAAGTAAAGATAGACCACCAACATATTAGCAAAGGAGAATACAGAGAAATGAGAGCAAGAGATACATTTTTTCTAAATATGTTGAAAAAACATGGCCTCACTAAATATGTTTATCTTAACGGAAGGACATTTGAAGTCAAAGACGGAAAGATGATAAATTATAAATCAGAGAAACCAATAACATTAAAAACAAATGGAGGAAACAATTAAATTAGAGATAGTAAAAAAGAACCTAGAAACAAGAGTATCCGACAAAGCAAAGGGAATATTCTTCGTTAATAGCATTTTTGATGAAACACTTTTAGAGTTTATATTCTTTGATATTAAGACTGCTATTGAAAATAAAAATATTGATGAAATAAAAATATACATCAATAGCAATGGTGGAAATACAACTGTTCTCTTTCCTTTGTATGACTTAATAAAAGGGACAGAAAAGAAAATTAGCACTATTGTTATTGGTAAGGCTTACAGTTGTGGAGCGATGCTTTTACTAGCAGGAACTAAAGGAAGCAGAATGGCATATAAAAACTCCGAGATTTTAATTCATGAAGTAGCTTGTAATTTTGGATATAACAAGAATAGTCAAACAGCAGAAGATGCTAAACACCTTGATTTGCTTAATAAAAAATTAAGGATAATGGTTTCTGAAAACTCAAAAATGACAGACAGAGAATTAGATAAATATTTTAATTCAAATAAAGATATATTTATTAACTCTCAACAAGCATTAAGATATGGAATAATTGATAAAATAATATGAAAAAAGTTTTAATTACCGGATCTTCCGGCTTCATAGGAAAACATTTAATGGATTATATTCTGGACAATAACTTGGCCGAAGTTTATGGTATAGATGTTTTAGAGGGAACGAACATCTTTACTCACGAGGCCATACCGGATATTGATGTAGTATTTCATTTAGCCGGACAGACAAGTGTCGGCAATTCAATAGAAAATCCTTTCTTTGATGCAACGATGAACATAATGGGAACGATACAGATATTAAAATTATATCCGGAAGCCAAGATTATTTTCGCAGGATCAGTAGCAAGCAAGGATATTCAAAGTCCTTATGGCTTATCAAAGAAATGCGCCGGAGAATATATTAAATTATTGGCCAAAGATTGGACTATCTGTAATTTTCCAAATGTTTACGGACCAAACAGCAAGGGAGTAATTGATACTTGGCTTAATGCGAAAGAGATTATTGTTAATGGTTGGGGAGTCCAGACAAGAACATTCGTCAATGTATTAGATATTTGCAAGGCCTTGATAATGGCAACAGAATGGAAAGGCGAATACGATTTAGGAAGTGGAAAAGAAACTAGAATAAAAGATATTGCCGAAGCAATTGCTAAAAAAACAGGAAAGAAGATTAGTTATGCAAACGAAAAACAAGGAGAAATACTTAATTCATTAGTTTTTAATACTACTCCGAATTGGTCTCCGGAAGTAGATATTTATAATTATATTAAAAAAAATGGACAACGATGAATTGATTGATGTAATTTTTAAGCTAACAATGTGTGCCATTGTTATAGGAGTAATAATAAGCGTAATAATAGTTTTATGGAAACAGTAAAAATAACCGAAGAAAAAATAGAAAAGTTAATTACATTATACGATAATTTTAAGAAGGCAGAAGAAGAAGCGAGCAACGAACTTTCAAAGGCTATGATGAATAAAAATCGTAGAATAAAATATAAAAATGAAAACCTTGAGGAGAGTGTTCTTTGGGAGGAAATAAGATATTCCGGACAGAACGGAGAAGCAAATAAGATTTTAAAAGAAAAGTATCCTTTAATGTTTGAAAAAGCAGAAAGTCAAGAAAAAACAAAAGCAGAATACAAAGAATATTGTATTAAGGAAATAGAGATTGATCCTACAAGATTAACATTATCAGATATAATAAAATTAACTTTAGCATTAGTAGATTATAAATTAAAAAAGTAAAATGAAAAAAGTAATTATAGGTTTTGCAATTTCCTTAATATTGTTAACAGCAACACCAGTATCAGCAGTAGGATTTAGAGAATGGGATAAGGCAGTTAATGATATTATTACCTTGCAAGAGCAACAAGCACAAAGCGAAGCAGTAATATCTAATCTTACTACAAGGGTTGCACAATTAGAGCAAGAAAATACAGCATTAAAGAACAGAATAGGTATCATTGAGTCAGCAATCAAATCATTACAAGATAATATAATGGCCGGATTAAGGAATATCTTGGCTGTTTTAGTAGCTAAAAAATGACAATAAAAGATATTAAACTATAATTATGGCCAAGAAAAGTTTAGCCGGAAGGCCAACAAAATTAAATAAAGAGGTTGTCAAGAAATTAGAGGAGGCTTTTGCTATTGACGCAACAGTCGTTGAAGCTTGTTTTTATGCTGATATATCAAGAGAAACATTTTATAATTGGATGAAAGCAGATAAGCGATTATTTGACAGATTGGAGTCATTAAGAGCAAGACCTATATTAACAGCGAGAACAACTGTTTGTAATGCTATAAAAACAGACGCTGATATGGCAATGAAATATCTTGAAAGAAAAAGTAAAGCAGAGTTTAGTCCGAGAATAGAAACAGACAACAAGAACAGAGAAGTTTTTGATGAGTCAGCTAATGAAATTAAAAATATTTTAGAAGAATTAAGAAAAGAACCAAATGGCAATAACGGAGTTCAAAATAGAGAAGGAGGAGATGTTAAAACCTCCACTACCGAAGTTGACGGAAAGAGAGAGAACGATAGCGAAACAATTAGCTAACCTTTTTATTGTTGAAGATAGAAAGTTTGGAGAAATTATTACCGAAGGGCAATTGATTATATTCGCTTCTATTATTTTTAGAAAGATAAATAGAGTTCAGATTATTTGTCCAACACAATACGGAAAGAGTTTAACAGTAGCTTTGGCTTGTATAATATTAACAACTATTGAAAAGAAACTTTGTGCTGTTGTCGCTCCGAGTAATGAAAAGGCTAAAATCATAATGCGATATTTTATTGAGCATTTAGGAGATAATTATTTATTTGAAGGACAGCTTGAAAAAGACACAAGGCTTGAAAGGTTAAGACAAGAGGGAAGCAAGGATAGAATTGTATTAAGAAATGGAGGTGGAATATTTGTAGTATCAGCAGAACAGAAGAATTATAAAAAGAGTTTTGCTTCTGCAATGGGATTAGGAGCAGAGATTGTTATTGAAGATGAAGCTTGTTTAATTCAGGACCAAACAGAAGCTACCATTTTCAGAATGATTGTAGGTAAAACTAACGAAAGTTTTTATTGCAAGATTGGAAATCCTTGGTTTAGCACTTATCCTTATGCTCACTTTTTAGAGAGTTGGAAAAGCGATAAATACCATAAGATTTTTATTGACTATAATGTTGCAATAGCAGAAGGCAGAATGAGAGCAGAGGATATTGAAGAAGCAAGAGGCAAACCTTTTTTTGGAGTTCTTTATGAGTGCGAGTTTCCTTCAGAAGATGAGATAGCAAAGGACGGATACAGACAATTAGTTTATTCAAAGTATTTACGATACGGAATAACACCGGAAGCATTAAAGACAGTAATAGACAAAGAGAGAAAGGCAGGAAGGAAACTGAAAGACAGATTGAAGTTAGGTTGCGATATCGGAGGAGGAGGAGACTACAATGTTTATGTTTTAAGGTTTGGTCCTTTTGCAATAGTAGCCGGAAAAAATCAGAGCAATAACACAATGGTCAATGTTGCCGAAATTGAAAGACTACAAAAGGAATGGGGAATTGAGTGGAGCGATATCAGTATTGATGACATTGGAATTGGTAGAGGGGTTGCAGATAGATTTAGAGAAAAAGGATTGCCTGTCAATTCAGTAAATGTGGGATCAAGCGCAATTCATAAAGATAGATTTTCAAACCTCAAGGCAGAGCTTTACTGGGAATTGGGAACATGGATTAGAGGAGAGAATGTTAGATTAGAAAAGAATGATAATTGGATACAGATACTTTGGATTAGATATTCAACAACTTCAGAAAGATTAGTAAAGATTGAGCCTAAAGCAGACCTTGTAGCAAGAAGCAGTAAGTCTCCGGATTATGCAGAAGCATTGATGTTAACTTTTTATAAGAAACCTTTTGTAGGATTTATATAATAATAAAAAATAAATGGCAGAAACATTTAGAAAAGACCACGAGATAGAAAATAGAGATGAGAGAAAATGGTTTAGCTATCTCAAGGAAAAAGCTATTAAGGTTAACTTTGGTAAATTAGAGTTAACAGCAACTATAAAGAACGGAAAGATTGTCGCTTTTAACAACATTAAAGAGTGCGATAGTTTTAATATCAGAGAAACAGATTAGTTAACACTTGACACCATTTATATATTTGCTAAAATAATAATATAAATTAAATAGCAACGACATTTTATTCTTGAGGAACAAGGATAGCCGGCTCTCAACAGGGCCTTGTGGTTATCCTTGTTTTTTTATAACAAATGGCAAAACAAAAAAAATCAATCAAAGACTCGTTCATTGGCTTTTTAGACAGAACTAAAAGAAAAACATTTTACGGATTGTTTAATTACGGAGATTTTGATTATGTAGATTACGAAAAGAGAGGAGGATATGATTTATATAAGCTATCTCTTTATCTTAACAAAGCTATTAACAAAAGAGCCGAGAAAGTTGGAGAGACCACTTTTGTAGTAGAAGATTTAAAAGGAACAATGGTTACTGATACAGGAGGTCAGGCAGAATGGATTTATAGATTATTTACAAGGCCTAACAAGTTGATGAGTAGCAAACAATTCTTTTCAACATTACAGAAGCAAAAAGACTTACTCGGAAGGGCCTATGTTTATTGTATTTACAAAAGCTCTGTTCCTGAATTATTTGGAAACGAAACCGGAATGAAAAACGAAGTTGTTGAAATGCACTTATTAGACCCTAATGCTATTACAGAAGTTTTTGATAAAGAAACAAACACAATTACTCAATATAAATATCAGACAAAGACTGAAGGAGAAAAGATTTATGAAGCTACACAAATAATTAGAATTGTTAGAGTTGACCCTGCTAATCCTTTAGGAGCAGAAACATTGATTGAGGCAGGCAAGAAAGTAATCTCAACCGGTATTCAATTAGACGATTATCAATCAAACATTTTAAAGAATGGAGGAAGCGTAAAAGGAGTATTCAAGTTTAAGGATACAACATTAACAGCAGAAGAAATAGAAACACAGAAAGACAGATACAGAGAGCAGTTGGCCGGATCTAAAAAAGCAGGGACACCTTTATTCATAGGAGGAGACGCAGACTATACTCAATTAGGATTAAATCCTGAAGAAATAGGATATTTGGCAAGTAAGAATTGCAACCTTAATGACATTTGTGTTATGACCGGAGTCCCTAAATCTATTTTAGGAAACTTTGACGAGATTAAATATGACAATGCACAAGCAAGCTACAGGATTTTCTTACAGGAAACTATTGAGCCGGAAGTTAAAGAAATAGTGGACGCATTTAATTACACAATCATACCTGAAAATTATAATTTGTCTTATAAGAGTATTGTCCCTGAAGATAAAGTTGAAACAAAGATGTTACTTGAGGCCGGAAGCAATACATATTGCTTAACTACAAACGAGAAAAGAAGAATGATTGGCCTTGATGATATTAAAGAGGGAGACACAATTCTTGCTCCTTTTAGCTTAATGCCAATCGGAGAACAGAAACCAACAGAAGCGAAAAGCATTTTAAAGAAATCATTTGAGCCTATTATCAAAGAAGAAATAAAACAAAGCTACGCTGAAAGCCAAATAAAATACATTGACCAGAGATCAAAGCAGTTAGAGCAAGGAGTTATTAACTTTGCTAATGACCAAGAGAAAAGAGTATTTAAAAAAATAAGTTTAAAGAAATCAATCAAAAAAGGTTTTAAATTAGAATTAGATGAGATGTATGACGATGAGGTAGCTTTAGCAATTAGCTTTATTACTCCTTATCTTGAAGAACTAATATCAGACGCAGGCAATGGAGCTTTAGACCTTTTAGGATTAAGCAAGCCATTAACAATGACAGAAAGAATGAAAAAGATTATGGAAGCAAGAGCAAAGTTTTATGCAGAGACAACAACGGAAACAACCTTTAAAAAACTAACAGATACATTAACACAAGGATTTGAGGAAGATGAAACAATCGTCCAGTTAACCGAAAGAGTCCAAAATGTTTATAAGGAATATCCTAAATACAGAGCCGAGCTTATTGCAAGGACAGAGTCAACAGTATCAAACAATGAAGGATTACTTGAGGGATACAGGCAATCAGAAGTTGTAGCCGGAAAAGAATGGATTGCTATTTTAGATGACAGGACAAGACCGGAGCATGTTATTTTAAATGGAGAAATAGTAGGTTTAGATAAAAACTTTAGCAATGGATTACCATATCCTCAAGAGCCTAATTGTAGGTGTGTAATTGGGCCGGCAATAGAAGAATAATAAATAAAAAAACATGAAAGAAAAACTTTATAAAATATTAGATGTTAAGGTAAAAAGCGTTAATGAAGATAACGCTACATTAGAAGCAATATTTTCCACTGAAGATGAAGATAGACACGGAGATATTGTTAGGCAGAACTGGGATCTAAAGAGCTTCAAGAAAAACCCTGTTATTTTAAATAGCCATAATTATTGGAGCGCTACCGATGTTATTGGTAAGGCCGAGAAGATTGGCATTAAAAATGGAAAACTTGAAGGTAAGATTAAGTTCGCAGTTGAAGAAAATCCAATTGCTAAAATAATTTTTGACCTTTACAAGGGAGGATTTTTAAGTGCTTTCTCTGTAGGATTTATTCCGAAAGAGTTTTCAGACAAGGGAGAGATTATAAAGTCAGAATTATTAGAGGTTTCAGCAGTTTCAGTTCCGGCTAATGCTTATGCTTTGGCCAAGAGTGCAGGTATAGACATTAGACCCCTTGTTAAGGGCATTATTGATGGTTTAGAGGCCGAAGAAGAAGATAATGAGGATTTGGACGAGATAGAGGAAGAAGAAGGCGCAGAGGACGAATTAGAGGAGGAAGAAGAAAAAGAACCTGAAGAAGAAAAGCCTGAAGAAAAGGAGGAGGAAAAAGAAGAAGAAAAAATAGAAGAAGAAAAAGATCCGGAAGAAACAGAGGAAAAGAAAGAAGAAACAGAGGAAGAAAAAGAGCAAGCAAGAATTGATGCTGAAAATGCTATCAAAGAAGAAGAAGCCAAGAAAGAAGAAAGTGAAGCTGAAGAAGTAAAGCAAAATATAGAAGCAATGTTAAAGTTAGTCCAAGCAACCGGCGAGAAATTAAAGGCCGAAACACTTCGCGAAGGAGTCCGAGCCGATGCTATAAGATTGTTAAATAAAACAATCAGGGAGTCAGTTAAGATTAAAAATAAATTATAAACAAAAAAATGAGTAAAAAACTTGAAATTGAAAAAGAGTTGACCGAACAAGAGAAATCTCTTGTTGAGGCAACACAAAAAATGATACTGGAAACCTCACAAGGTATCTCTGAAAAAGCAATT
>Ga0172381_10002513_pt1 | contig 20250 bp, 25 predicted proteins | sample Leawel6488metaG_FD_119754 | JGI IMG/M metagenome (GOLD analysis project Ga0172381, IMG submission 119754) | Leachate microbial communities from a municipal landfill in Southern Ontario, Canada - Leachate well 64-88 metaG | ecosystem: Engineered > Solid waste > Landfill > Unclassified | place...
CACGCGCATTAGCCTGAACCGTAAATACCACAGCCACTGCCAGCGCAAATAAAGTAAGAATTACTTTATTCTTCATCACTTGCTCCTCATGTAATTTTCAACCGACCGATCATATGTCTTTTCAGCAGCTTTGCTGAAATAGCATGCCGGCAGCTCGCCGCTCGAGCGATGATACGCAAGACAATCGCAGCAAACCCCGTGCCTCGGGCATCCCGGATAACTGCAATTGCACATCAGCTTATTCCTCTTTTCGTTTGAGCAGTTCATTCGTCCTGCCTCCTCTGGTTGCGGTAAGTGGGTTTGGGTAGAGGCCTGCCTAGCGGATTACCATCATATTCAAGCGTGCTCTGCGGCAACCCCTTAGCATCATCGTTTACGATCTTTTCTCCGCCCGATGCCATTGTGTCAAATTTACCGGTGACTGAACTTATTGCGTCCGATAGGAAGCTTCCCTTCGAAAATAACCCTTCTTTCTCTGCGCTCTCTTCGGCAGCAGACGGAATAGCAGACAGCATCAGAAAAACTGCAAAAACGATCAGAGTTCCTATTTTTATATTCGCGTCCGTCCTTTACTTTTTCTCTTCGGCTATCTTTGAATACTTCTCCGGATTCGCTTTAAACATACCGATACAGGCCGGGCAGCAAAGGTTATACGCCTTGCCATTATATTCGACCGTTACAGGATTTGATCCGCTCACTTTCTGGCCAGTAACCGGACAAACGGTATTATTAACCTTAACCGGCTTATCCTGAGCGCATAATCCGCAATTCGTTAACAAAAATGAACCCGCTATCATAACCGCACACACAACCATCGCAATTTTTATATATTTTTTCATAACTTTTACTGCCTCCTTTTTTTACTTAGATTCTCCGGCGCGCTGCTCTACTTTGTCGCATTTATTACATAATTCCGGATCTTTCTGTGAAGGCAGAACACCGAATATCTTCAGCGCTATGAATTTATACATAACCCCTTCCAGCGGCACCTTGCATTTTTTACATCGTTTCTTCATCGCTTTTCCTTTATGGGGTGGCACCTTCTGGACCGTCCCTGGAATTTATTTATTTTTTAGTGCTAAGTAGCCTTCAATCGTTACTACGAATGTTTTTATAGATGGCATGCACACGCGTTTAAGGCTATCTAAACCCAAGACAGAAACCTCTTCTGAGACTATTTTTTTAATTCTTGCCTCAAGCGGATCCGACCACCGCTTTGAACTATGATGAAATACATCTTTTATACGTTCAGACCATTTTTTCTTATCATTTCTAAAAAAAATCCCTTCCAACCTTACCGCATACTCTGTATATATTTTTTTATCATAGGTTTTGATATTTATCATATCTTCAATCTCGCTTTCACGCATTCCAATAATATTAGCAAAAAAAGCCTCTTTATCACTAACAAGACCCTTCTTTTCAGCTACTTCATAAGCGTCGCGGCCGGACATGTCGTTATCTAAAAAAACAAAAACATCACACAATAGACTTTTCCATTGAGTTATTTTATAGGAAAGATTTGAACTTCCACCCAAAGAATCAAATATTATCACCCCGCAATCAATCGCATTTTTTATTCTTTTTGAAAATAAGCAAGCCCAGGTCTTTAATATCTCAACATCCTCTTCGCCTTCAACAAGAATTACAAGATTTGCACTAATTAGATTGTCAGAAATTTGAACTCCTAAAATATCCCTAATTTCTGAAATATTTTTTGCCACAACGGCATTAGACTTGTTTACCAGTAAATTTTTCTTTAACGCAGCTCTATTGATTAACAATGGCGAATGCGTTGTTATGATTACTTGGTTATTTTTTGATATTTCTTCAAGCACGTTTCTGAATTTATGAATAGCAAGCGGATGAAGATGAGACTCAGGTTCTTCAATGGCAAGGATGATATTTTTTCCTAAAGCCTTTTGTTGGGCAACGTGCTGAATAATAGAAATAGCTAAAATGCTCTTTATGCCATCCCCCTTTAGATCTAATGTTGTTTTCGTGCCATCGTCTACAAAAATATTACAATCAGTTCTCACTATGCTCCTGAATCTTTCTTCAGCATCGATCTCTATTTTTTTAATATCAGGTAAAAAAACTGCTATACTTTTCGAGAGGCTCTTAGAAAGAATTTTCAAAACTGGCTTTTCAATTTTATTTACCTTGTCCAAGAGCCGCTTGTATCCTTTTTTATTTTTCAAAACCTCCAACTCACGCTCAATCATATCTTCAACTATCTTACGAGTAGTTTCCGAGGTTCTTATCGCACTAATATATTGGATTGAAATCCTCTTAGAAATGAAATCCCAAATCTTTTCATTTAAAATATATTTTTCCCTACCCATGCTATCATAAACTTTTGCTCTAAATTGATTATCTCCGCTCATTGAAATAGAAACTATTGCATTCCCTTTTAGATCAATTTTTGTTGATTTTAAAAAAAGACTTTTTTCTTTCTTACTTAGCTCAAGCTCAACTTTAAAATTTGACGTTCCTCGAGGCATGGTTTCCTGCAATTTTAAAGGAAAGTCGCGCTTCCACTTATAGCTAAAACTTTCACGGCTATGATATCTCATCCTCGGATTCAATTTAAAACGATGAGACTGAAAATAACTATTGTAAAGAGCGAAATCTCGTGAAGTAATAGTCTGCAATACTAAAACTAATGCATGTAAAATATTTGACTTGCCTTCATTATTAGGTCCTATTAATATACTCAGATCATAAAAAGGCAATTTTTCTGATTTAGTTATAGAACGATAATTTTCTAGCGAAAATGATTTGATTATCACAGAAAAACCTTTCTTTTAATTTAGGTTGCTATTCACTGCTACCGAATTTGAGTTACTAATAGCGCTAAAGCACTGTGCTAAAAGTTTATTAAATTCATAATTCATTTCCTGCACATTTTACCCTACTTAGCAATTTGATGTGTCGATGTGGTGAGCAGGGCTTTAAAATTTCGAGGCAGCGAACGAGAAATTTTACAGAGCAAATTTTTCACATGGTTGAAAAATTTGCGTCCCTGTGAACCACGAGACACATTGTATTCTACCGATAATGCGAAAAGCTATACTCTTTCGTAAGGTTCAAAGAATTTTTTATACTCATCGAGCGCATAACGATCAGTCATTCCTGCTATATAATCGCATACAACACGGTGTTTTTCTTCTTTCTTAAGCCTGGATTGAGTCGTCGGAGGAAGCTGGTCGGTCTTATCTAGGTAGACGTCGTAGAGGCTCGTGATAAAACGCGAGGCCTTGCTCGACATCCTGACGACGCGATAGTGGCGATAGAGATTTTCAACTAAGAATTTTCTCATGGGGCCTCTTAAGGCCTGCATCTGTTTGGAGACGGCAACGATCCGATTGGGGATCATGGTCGTATCATCGGGTTTGCGGATCTTAAATCGCTTTATATTGGCTTCGGTCTGCTTTATGCAATCGGTAACCTGCGCGTTTATGAGGGATCTGATGATCTGGTATTTTCTGACCTCATCGGTTGCGGCGGGATAACGTTTTTTAAATTCTCTTGCTTTGTCTGACCATATCTTCAGTTTATTTAAATCTTCTTCCTTAATAAGTCCGCTGGTAATACCGTCGTCGAGGTCGTGGTTATCGTAAGCTATTTCATCGGCGATATCAACCACCTGTATTTCAAGTATGGGCGAGCCTTTGGTTTTAAACGATCCGGCAGAGCGCGGTATGTCAAAAGGTGTGGAGTGCTTTATTATACCTTCCCGCACTTCGTAGCTTAAGTTCAGTCCCGGAAAATCTGGGTAGCGCTCCTCGAGCAGATCTACGACACGCAAGCCCTGCGTATTGTGGTCAAAGCCGCCGTAATTCTTCATAATATCACGCAATGCGTCTTCGCCGGAATGTCCGAACGGAGTGTGTCCGAGGTCGTGAGCCAAGCTAAGCGCTTCCACGAGATCTTCGTTCAGTCCGAGCGCGCGGGCTATGGACCTTGCTATCTGGGATACTTCGAGTGTGTGTGTAAGACGGGTGCGGTAATAATCACCTTCGTGATTTACAAAAACCTGGGTCTTATACTCCAGGCGGCGGAAAGCGGTCGAATATATGATCCTGTCCCGATCCCGCTGATAGCAGGATCTGTAACCGTGTTCCGTTTCTTTATAAACACGCCCTTTTGTAAATTTGCTCTTCTGAGCATAAGGGGCGAGCAAGTTTTCCTGTTTCTCCAGATCAGATCGTTTCAGCACTTATTAGCCTTTGAGTAATTTGTGCATAGCATCGAGCGACTCTGAAATAACCTTTGTCCCGGCAATTATGGGCATAAAATTGCAATCACCTTCCCACCTGGGAACGATGTGGATATGGACGTGCCCGGCAAATCCTGCCCCGCCCACCTTTCCTATGTTCATACCTATGTTAAAACCATGAGGCTTCAATTTCCTGTCGATATCTTTCTTGGTTATATTGACCAGCTTCATCAGATCGGCCAGCTCCGCATCGGTCAGGAATTCCAGGCTCTTCACGTGCCTGTAGGGTGCTACCATTACGTGGCCGTTATTGTAAGGAAACAGGTTGAGCATCGAGAATGAATGAGTGCTTCGTCGCAGGATATAGCCTGTCTTGGATTTTGTGGATTTGATTCCGCAGAAAATACATTTTTTATGTTTTCGCAGATACAGGTATTTACTTCTCCAGGGCGCCCACAATTTATCCATATTACCCTTTCTTTTCGCTTTCGAGCTTTACCTTGGCGTCTTCAAAAAACGGCTGCGCAAACGACGTAGCCCATGTCCGTTCCTCAAAAGACCTGCCCGAAACCATCTTCTGGAATTTTTTGAAATCTTCATGATAGCTTCCGTAAATATGGAAACTATCGCTTATATCAACGTAACGTCCGACCGAAACCTTAGCGCCGATCCCCTCAGAGATCGCCTCTGCCATATATCTCTGCAGGTCGGTTAAGGCAAATATATTCATAAAACTCGCTTTGAAGGCATCTCTCGAGCGCCAGTGAGTATTCATGTTGAGCGCGTAGTTTTTATCGTCCAGCTTAACAAGCCTGCACCATATCCTCTGAAGGCATGGCGGATCGTCTGTAACCGGATCGGTCTTGGGGTTCCAGGTAATGCCCTGAGCGCGGCGCGAATACGGAGTCTGGATGAGCTTCTTTATCATGTAGTCTACCTGGTCTATCCTCACACCTTCGATCGGAAATGCCGTAAGTCTCTCATGATATGTGTATGTCCACTTTCCCTCTTCGGGCTTTATCCAGTGGTCGTGTATCCCGAAAACAACCTCCTGACGGTAAACCTCAAGATCCTCGAGCCCGCCCGGGAACGCCCTGTGTATCCGGGGTTCTTTCATCGGATTGTTCACAACCATCATCATAGTGCAGTCTTTGCTCTGAGGGTCGCCAGGCTTGTCGTATTCGGTCTTTATGTCCAGACCGTCTTTCCATGTAGCCAGCACCGCCTTCTCCCATGTTTCCGGCAGCGTCTCACCCTCAACTCTTAAAGCGGGTATGTCGTTTATCATATTTTAACTATCTTCCCTTCTATCTTTTTAGGGGTTACTTCCAATATTCCATACGTATTTGTCTGTGCGAAAATTTTATCAGTAGGGCTTCCGGGATTAAAAAATAATATGCCGTCTTTTTCAATATTAAGCGCCGCGTGCGAATGGCCGAATATTACAGCGTCCACATTTTTAAACTCGCCCTTAACGGTTTCGAGCAGGTTTGCCGGAGCACCGTATCCGTGTATCAGGCCTATCCTGAATCCTTCGACCTCAAAAACCTCTTTATCTTTAAGGACGCGCCGCAAATCTGTGGAATCCATATTGCCGCATACAGCTTTAAGGCTTCTCAGACTTTTAAGTTTATCGTATACTTCTTTTTCTACGAAATCGCCTGCATGGACTATCAGATCGACGTTCTCGATCTCTTTATATACGGCTTCCGGCAGGTCATGGGCTGAGCGCGGTATGTGCGTATCCGATATTACTAAGATCCTCATAGAACTACCATCCTTTTTATTCCGTAAAAATTTAATAGCTTATTGACAGTCAGGCTGTCCCACACAGATATCCTGAGCTCTTTTGCGAGCAATTTTGAGTTTTCATCTATACCATCCATGGCCAGCAATACTTTATTTGACACTTTACCGCCGAGGAGCTTTACATCTTTTATGTAGCTTATAACATCGTTTTCATTGATCGGCCGCTCATACACCCTCGCAACCCATGAGTTGCCCCTGAATGAAGCATTTATCACAGGGGCTGAATCTTTGACCGCTTTGACTTCAACCTTTGTGAAATGCGGCATACGCATATGTTTAGAGTCAATGGAGACAAGCTCATTTGAAAAGAGATTGAACAACTCCGCTATTCTCTGGGCAGCCGGTTTTGCACATTCCCGTTCGTATGCCGACATGTATGCAAGTATGTCTTTGCGGAAAAATTCCATTTTATCGAAAGTTCCGTCGACGAGCAGCTCTTTACGCCTCTGATATACAGCCTTAAGCCAGAAAGCGAGCATGGCGTCTTCTATTTCATAAAATATACCATTTTTGGCAAGAAGGCCTAGTTCAACCAGACGCGCAAGACTTTTTGAGATGTCTCCATGCTTGGTCTTCAGCCCCTTCGCCACTTTGGACTGGGTGTTATAGCCTTCGGCGATCACCGTCAGTATGGACAGGTAGTTGTCGCGCAATTTGGTATCAAGCATACTGAGGATGAACGTCATCAGGTATTGGTGGACAACCCCGTTTGCGTGGTAGACCAGGTCCAGTATCGCCTGCGCCAGAACATTCTCATCTATGCAGCTCGAGGGCTTCTCGATGGCTATCTCTCTGGCGCGGGACACGATCCTGCCAAGATAGAATGGATTGCCGTCGGTAAACATCATAAGAAACTTCTTCAGGAATGCGCTCGTTTCAAGGCCGGTGAATTTTATATCAATAAATCGCGAGGCTGTCTTTGTATCGAAATTCGCGACTTTAACGACTTCAAAGTTACCGAAAAGAAGTGAAAGCTTCTCCGATATGATCTTCTTTATCGCTTCATTTCTGGAGCTGGATACTATATACATCGTATCCTTCTGAACCATTATGACCTTACCGAAACTTAAGAAAGGATTTTTTATGCCGAGATGTTCGAGGTTGTCAAATTCGTCCAATATCACTACGCAGGAAAGGCCGGCCTCTTCTTTGAGGACAGATGTCAGACCGAGCATAGCCATGTAAGCCTCGTCGAGCTCTCCACGGTCTATGAAGATATTTACCTGTTTTATAACCTGGCTGGTCCTGGGTATCGTTTTTTGAGCCAATTCGAGGAGCCTGGGCATATCAACTTCGACCGTAGCGCCCAGCTTTTTAAGAACATTATAAAGGACGGTGGCGATAAATTTATTTGAAAAAGCGCGGAAAGGCTCCCTTACCACTTCTACGTATACAGGTATAAAGCCTTCTGAATTTACGATATGTAAAAAATGAAGTATTATCGAAGATTTGCCGGAAAGGCTCTGGCCGGTAAGAGCTATATTCTGCCTGTAACCGTCTTTTAAGGCAAGGACGCGCCGGTTTAAAAGCTCCAGAACTTCCTCTCTACCGAAAAATTTCTCTCCAATAACCGGTTCGCTGAACATAATACCTCTTTTTAGCGCGGTAAATAATACAGCGGGTTCTGCGGTTCGCCGTCCCTTCGTATTTCAAAATGAAGGGTCGGTGTCTTCGCCCTGCCCGTCTTGCCCACCTTTGCTATTACAGTATTCTGTGCTACCTGGTCGCCGACATTGACCAGTATGTCTGAGTTATAGGAATATACCGTCTGATAACTGTCACCATGATCTATGATAACGGTCTTACCGAAACCTTTAAGAAAATGGTCTGAATACACTACCCTGCCCGATCTTGACGCCTTTACTCCTGTTCCAGGAGAGGCTTTTATATCAATACCCTTATTTATTATCTTGTCTGTTGTCGCACCGTATGGCGAGATAAGCGCACCACGCACAGGCCATGTAAAAGATTCACCCGGAACGGCGCGGACAGCCGGAGCGCTGGATACTGCATTATTTGCGCGCGGGATGAGAAGGACCTGTCCGTTCTCAATAGTTCCTGTGTAAAGGACCGAGTTTACTTTGATCAGGTTCCGCAGATCAACACCATATTTACGGGATATGCTCCAGAGCGTTTCTCCGCGGCGGACTGTGTGATATAAAGCGCCCGGAATTCTCACCTTTTCCACAGCAACCTCTTTTTTAGGCGCTGTGGCGCATCCTGGAAGCATAGATGCCATCAGAATCATTGCTAAAATTGGAGCGAGCGAGGGGAATCGAACCCCCGTAGCCAGCTTGGGAAGCTGGTATTCTACCATTGAACTACGCTCGCAATTTAATTTTGTCATATTAAAATTTCGTTATTGCTTTAAAATGTTTATATCTCGCTTCTATATCTTCCATCGTTATCTCAAGCATTCGGTCGACGCTGAAGTCTTCCACCGCAAATGACGCGAGGATGCTTCCGTATATGATGCTCTTGCGGATATTCAGATCATCTATGCGCCCCGCCTGGCTTAAATAGCCGATCATACCGCCCGCAAATGTATCGCCGGCGCCGGTAGGATCATAAACGGTTTCCAGAAGATATGCGGGTGCGATGAAGTGTGAATCTTTTGAAAAATATATGACACCATGCTCACCCTTCTTTATTATAACGGCGCGAGGTCCGAAGGAAATTATCGTCCTGGCAGCCCTCATGAGGTTGGGCTCACCTGTGAATTGACGAGCTTCGGAGTCGTTCAGAAGAATGATATCCACCTTATCGAGGAGTTTTTCAAATTCTGTTTTCTTATGTTCGAGCCAATAATTCATGGAGTCGCAGGCAACAAGCCTCGGATTGGTGACTTGCTTTAAGACATTGTACTGCAATTCCGGATCGATATTGGCAAGGAATACAAATTTTGAATTTTTAAGGTCTTTCGGAACTTCAGGGCGGAAATTCTGGAAAACGTTCAGGTGCGTGGCTACGGTGTGTGCGGTATTCAGATCGTAATCATACCAGCCTTCCCACCTGAAGGTCTTTCCTTTTGCCACATGGAGTCCTTCAGTGCCTACCTTCTTGCTTTTAAACAATGATATATATTTCTTCGGGAAATCCGTTCCCACGGTCGCAACGATATTTACTTTACTGAAAAATGACGCTGCCATGGAAAAATATGTCGCCGATCCGCCGAGAGCTTCTTTGCGTTTGCCGAAAGGCGTCTTTATGGAATCTATTGCCACTGAACCAACTACTAATATACTCATCATTTACCTCTTAAAGCACTTTTCTGCCGTCTTTATTGAACAATACTCACCGCACATAGTGCAGACGTCTTTAACGCCGGGCTTTGAAGTTGCTCTGTATTTTTTCGGTTTAATTTTATCGATCGACATGGCGAATTGTTTTTCCCAGTTACGCTCTTTGCGTGCCTTAGACATTGCGATATCCCATTCCATAGCACCTTTCACACCCTTCGCAATATCCGCGACATGCGCGGCTATCTTCGAAGCTATAACGCCTTCACGCACATCTTCTAATGACGGAAGACGAAGATGTTCCGACGGTGTTACGTAACACAAAAAGTCCGCGCCCTTGCTGGCAGCTATCGCTCCGCCTATAGCAGCGGTAATATGGTCATACCCCGGAGCGACATCAGTCACGAGCGGTCCCAGGACGTAAAACGGCGCGCCATTGCAGACAGATTTTTCCAGCAGCACGTTAGCTTCGATCTGGTTTATCGGAACGTGCCCAGGACCTTCTATCATCACCTGGACGCCTTTGGCAAGAGCCCTCTTCTGCAGCTCGCCTAAGGTCAGAAGCTCCATGATCTGCGGTGAATCGGTCGCATCTGCTATTGCCCCCGGCCGCAATCCGTCGCCCAGACTGAGCGTAACGTCGTATCTTTTTGCTATGTCAATGACTTCGTCAAAATGTTCGTAAAAAGGGTTTTCCTGATCATTCTCTATCATCCACTCGGCCATAAATGCCCCGCCGCGGCTTACTATGTCGAGGATACGGGGATCGCTCTTCAGCGTTTTAACCACTTGCGAAGTAACGCCCGCGTGTATAGTAAAGAAGTCGACGCCCTCTTTAGCCTGGCTTTCCAGAATGCTCATCATATAATCGACCGGTATATCTTTTACAAAATTAAAACGCTTGAGGCCCATGACGACCATCTCGTATATCGGGACGGTCCCTATTGCAACTGCCGATTTCTCAATGATTTTTTTGCGGGTAGCATTAAGGGCGCCCCCGGTAGACAGATCCATTATCGCATCCGCACCGGCCTCGATAGCAGCTTCCATCTTTTTTATTTCATCGGATATGCTGGACGAATCTTTAGATGTGCCTATATTGGCATTTATTTTTGTCTTAAGGCCCTTGCCGATAGCGCATGGCTTTGGCAGGTTATGGTTTTTATTCTTAGGCAGGACTATCGTGCCGTCTGAAAGGCCTTTTCGTATAAAATCCGTAGTGAGGCTTTCATCCTTCGCTACTTTTACGACTTCCGGCGAAACCCTGCCGCTTCTTGCAATATTGACTTGTGTCACTTAAACCTCTTTAGTGCCTTCTTTTCTATTGCGTAAACTTTAAATCTCAGAACGCAGAATTCAGAAGAGCTTTTATTGTCTATAAGTTTAAATAATTCTTCAAGAACGCGAAGAGACTCTTTAACACGCTCTATATTTGCCGCGAACACATCATCGAGCGAAGATCTTTTCATCTCGCTCGCAAGACCTGAACACCTCAGTATGTCACCATCAGAATCCCTGGCTGCTGTCAGCAGCTTCAGGCGCTTTTCTATCTTTTTAACTATATCCGATATGCCGTGTCGGACAGATTTCAATTCTCCTGTCAGCGGCTTCGAATTCAGCGCAAAACGCGCTATGTCTTCGCACACCCTCAGGCCTTCACGCGATCGGTTGAGGTTTGCGTCAATTATCCGGTATAGCTTATCTTTCATAGCTCAGCTTCGCGCTATCTTTTCTAAAAGCGATGTCGTTGAATAACCGCTGACGAACGGTATGAAAGCAACCTTGCCGCCGCGGGATTTCACAAAATCGACACCAGCTACAACTTTTTTCTTCCAGTCGGCACCTTTAACAAGAATATCGGGCACCAGTTTCCTGATCAATTTCTCAGGCGTGTCTTCATTAAACAGGACCACATAATCTACAAAACTGAGAGCCGACAACACTTTCGCGCGGTCTTTCTGTTTATTTATAGGTCTGTCTTTACCTTTTAGCCGCCTGACTGAACTGTCGCTATTCATGCCTATAACCAGAGCGTCGCCCATCTTTCTGGCGCGGGAAAGATATTCAACATGACCGACATGCAGTATGTCAAAACACCCATTTGTAAAGACTACCCGCTTCCCCTGCTTTTTAAGACGTGCGATGGTCTTAGCAAGGCTCGCCGCGCTCTTTATCTTTTCGTTCATTTAAAAAGCTCGTTTTCTACGATCTCGCATATAATATGCGCTACCAATATATGCGCTTCCTGTATCCTGGGCGTATTTTTTGAACCTACCGCTATAAGCGCATCACAAAGGCCGCTCATAACGCCTCCGCCGGCCCCTGTCAGGCCGATCGTCTTCATTCCCATAGCCCTGGCCTTCTCAAGCGCAGCGACCACGTTTTTAGAATTGCCGCTCGTCGATAAGCCTATCGCTATGTCGCCTTTCTGACCCAGCGCCTCTACCTGCCGTAAAAAAGTAACGTCGTAACCATAGTCATTGGCGATAGCCGTGAGCGTGGACGTGTTCGTCGTAAGCGCTATCGCGGGCAGAGCGCGCCTCTCTTTCTTAAACCGTCCGACAAACTCAGCAGCAATGTGCTGGCTGTCGGCTGCGCTTCCGCCGTTGCCGAATACGAGCACTTTCCCGCCTGTATTAAAGGCAGCAATTATAAGCCTTGAGGCTTTTTCTATATTCGCAACCTGCATTGTATGCAGGTCTTCTTTAACCTCAATACTCTCCTCGATCTTCGCTTTGATTGTATTTTTCATTTTCTATCCAAAGAATGTCTGAGCCATATTGTAGAACTTTGCGTCTACGGTCTTAAGCGTGCCTACCGCATCAGCCAGCGGCACTTCCCTGATTTCCGTGCCGGCCAAAGATGCCATATATCCGAACTTTTTATTTAAAACCAGCTCCATGGCTTTTACACCAAACCTGATTCCCAATACTCTGTCAAATGCAGTTGGTGATCCGCCTCTCTGGATATGTCCGAGGACCGTTACACGTGTCTCTATCTTCAGCCTTTTCTCGAGCTCACCGGCAAGGATCTCACCAATACCGCCAAGTCTTACGTGGCCGAAAGCATCCAGCTCTTTCTCTTTAACAACAACCTGTCCGGCCTTGAACTCAGCTCCCTCAGCAACTGCTACAATAGAGAACTGCTTGCCGCGGCTGTGGCGCTTCTTCAGAAGCTCGCATACCTCGTCAAGGTCTATCGGGATCTCGGGGATAAGTATCACATCAGCCCCTGAAGCAAGACCTGAGTGGATGGCGATCCATCCTGCATGCCTACCCATAACCTCCACAACCATTATCCTGTGATGGCTCTCTGCAGTCGTATGAAGCCTGTCAATAGCTTCCATGGCTATATTAACTGCTGTATCGAACCCAAAGGTATAATCAGTCGCATTGAGATCGTTGTCAATAGTTTTGGGAACTCCGACCACATTCAGGCCTTTATTTTCCTTGTTAAGCTTATTCGCAACGCCGAGAGTATCTTCACCGCCTATTGCGATCAATGCGTCGAGATTCAATTTTTTGTATGTGTCTATGACTTTCTGAACATCACCGGGGTTTTTATAAGGATTGGTCCTGGATGTACCAAGGATGGTTCCGCCCTTAGGAAGTATTCCTGCAATAGCGTTAAGGTCAAGATCCATAGTGTCCTGGCTAACGAGGCCTTTCCAGCCATTTTTTATACCCACTATCTGAACATCATTCTGAAGCCCTTTTCTGACAACGCCTCTTATTACTGCATTTAATCCGGGGCAGTCACCGCCGCCCGTCAAAACTCCTACCCTTTTCATTTGCATCCTCCAGTTTATTCGCCATATTATTGGCTAAGTGCCGAGGTATCTGACCTCTGTTTTTTAATAATTTCCGTATTCGATACTGCCGCGGAATTGCGTGGACTTATCATCTTTATTCGGATTTTTTACCGGTTCCTCTTTGTGAACTATTTTTACGACGTGGACCCTGATACTCAAAGGCTCTTCCACTCCGAGCATATCCTGGACACGCGTCTTCACTATAGTCTGTATTTTTTCTGTCATCTCAGGTATGTTAACGTCCGAAAATAACGTTACCCTGTTTATTATAGATATACCTTTTTTACCAGCCCTTACGCTCGGCTTCAGGTCTTTAACTTCCGGAAGCTGTTTCAACGCCCTTTTAATAAAATCCTCTATAGCGCTTAAAGAAATGGTCACCTGTCCGTCGGGATTCTCAAAAGCTATCGTTTTCTCTCTGCGTATCTTACCCACCGCAAGCTGGACCACCATTATGCTGATGAAAATAAGCAATATGCCGGTAAGCCCGAGGATGAGCCTTATGTTTGTAGTAGCGTAAAGCATTGTAATAGCTTCAATGATCGACTCAAGAGAAATAATATTGAGAGACATTACTATAAATAAGCTTCCTATAGCTAAAAAAACCAGTGTGTAGAAAAACAGTGTTAATCCGCTTATTATCCTCATATTTTCCTCTCTTTCTCACCGGGTAAATGGGCGCGCACGCCCTCCACTATAACATCGACCTCAGACGGAACAAGCCCTGCCATCTTTTCCACCGCCCGCTTAACGTTCTCCTGAACCTCGTCCGCAACCCTGGGGATATCCACGCCGTATTCGACTACTATAGATATGGTAAGCCTTACCTCGCCGTCAGACATTTGTATCCTGACGCCTCTGGACGAAAACTTATTAAGAAGAGAATCCAGAATAGCTCGAGGAACTCCTCCGCCCATTTTGGAAACACCTCTTACTTCCATCGCAGCTACCGAAGCTATTGTAGAAATGGCTTCATTGCTGATACGGACAACTCCCAGGTCGGTTGATCTTTCCCTGTGTGCATCATGCTCTTTTACCATAAGTTTATTCCCCTCAAAATTATGCGTTATTCTTCCTTTTCAAAAAGACGTTCAACGAAATCGGTAGAAAATTTTCCGCGTATAAAAGCGGGGTTGCTCATTACTCTCTTATGGAAAGGAATAGTAGTCTTTATAGGCTCGACTACAAACTCATCAAGCGCACGTTTGCAGATGCTTATAGCATCCAGCCTGTCCTTGCCGTGAACTATGAGCTTGCCGACCATGGAATCATAAAAAGGAGGAATATCATAGCCGGTGTAAACATGCGTATCTACCCTAACACCACGGCCACCTGGTAGATGAAGCGTTGATATCTTGCCCGGAGACGGCATAAAATCATTATCCGGATCCTCAGCATTTATGCGGCACTCGATAGCGCTGCCGGTGAATTTTATATCTTCCTGCTTATATTCAACTTTTTCACCTGCGGCGATCTTTATTTGTTCCTTTATCAGATCGATACCTGTAACTGTTTCTGTTATAGGATGCTCAACCTGTATACGTGTATTCATCTCCATGAAGTAGAACGATTTGTCCTCATCCAGGAGAAATTCGATCGTGCCGGCATTTTCGTAGCCTATAGATTTGGCGCATTTTATAGCCGCCTCGCCCATCTTTTTACGCAGCTTGCTGTCAAGCACCGGTGACGGTGTTTCTTCGATCAGTTTCTGGTGCCGGCGCTGTATCGTGCAATCCCTTTCTCCCAGATGGACAACGTGACCATACTTGTCTCCCAGTATCTGTATTTCAATGTGTCGGGGTTTTTCTATGTATTTCTCGATATAGACATTGGGATTACCAAACGCCGCCTCAGCTTCTCTCTGAGCTGTCATGAGCGCTCCGACGAGCCTGACGTCATTGTGACATATTCTCATACCCTTACCACCGCCGCCTGCTGCTGCTTTGACGATGACAGGATATTTCATCTCTTTGGCGATCTTGAGAGCTTCTTCTTTGGTTTTTATGATCGCTTTGCTGCCGGGAATAATAGGAACGCCGGCTTTTCTCGCGGAATCCTTCGCGGCCATCTTATCGCCCATCTTACGCATATTGTCAGGCGTAGGTCCGATAAACTTGATCTTGCACGATTCGCAGATCTCTGCGAAGTGCGCGTCTTCGGCCAAGAAACCGTAACCTGGATGGATCGCTTCGACATCCGTGATCTCTGCCGCGGATATTATACTGGGAATATTCAGATAGCTGGATGAGCTTGCCGCCGAACCGATACAAATAGCCTCATCGGCATATTTTACATGGAGCGAGGTTATGTCCGGCTGTGAATAGACTGCAACCGTCCGGATCCCCAACTCTTTACAGGCTCTGATTATCCTTAATGCAACTTCGCCTCTATTAGCAATAAGTATTTTAGTGAACATTGCCATATTTTAAACCGCCGGTTCAATAACGAAAAGCACCTGGCCGAATTCTACAGGCTCGGCATTGTCGGCCTGTATCTCTACGATTTTTCCTTTAACCTCAGACTTGATCTCATTCATAAGTTTCATCGCTTCTATTATGCATATAACCTGGCCAACCTCAATCGAATCCCCCACATTAACGTAGGGAGCCGCTTCAGGTGAAGGTGAGCGATAAAAAGTCCCTACCATCGGCGCCTTCACCTCAATGCCGCTCTTCTTCTCGACCTTTTCCGGCTGAGGAGCCGCTTTGGCTCCCTGAGCTGCCTGGGGGTGCATTACATATTCTATGGCCTTATCGTAACCGCTCGCGCCTTTTTTAAGGCGTATACGGACACCATCTTTTTCCACTTCGAGTTCGGTCAGGCCGTTCTCGTTCATCAGGTTTATCATATCCTTTATTTCTTTTATATACATGTCCACATCTCCTTTGTAAATTTAAAATTATTCCGCTATCTAAATTATGCCGATAAGATTTCGCAACCTTTATCGGTCACGAGAACCATGTCTTCCACCCTTATACCGCCCAGCTTAGGTATGTAAACAGCCGGCTCGACCGTAAATACCATTCCGGGGCGCAAAACCCCTTCGTTCAATCCTGAAACCGTCGGCTTTTCGTGTATCTCAAGACCGACCCCATGCCCCAAAGCATGGCCGAAATACTTACCCAGCCCCTTGCTCCTTATATATCTTCGAGCCGTTGCGTCTATCTGCGCAATGCGCTCCCCCGGCCTTACGGCTTCTATTGCCATAGCCTGGGCTGTCCTCACCACATCGTATATTTTTGCCATACGCGGCTTAATGCTGCCCACTGTAAATATGCGCGTTATATCGGAATTATATCTTTGCAATATCCCGCCCATATCTATCATCACGACACTGTTTTTGCCGACCTTACGCTTTGTAGGTGTAGCGTGAGGTTTCGACGAATTGGCATCCGCAGCTACTATAGGATCAAATGCGGATTTGGCGCCATTTTCAATAAAATCTATGTCTATCTTTCTGGCAATAAATTCCTCAGTAATCCCGGGTTTTATAAACGGCCTTACGCGAGCAAGGACGTCCTTCGCCAGATGTATCGAATTACGGATCAGCCGTATCTCGTCGAGGTCTTTCACAGACCTTAAGTCTTCTACGAGCCCTCTGACCGGCACAAAGAAACTTTTTTTTATAAGGCCCTTAAGCCTCTCGGCCACCTCGTAAGGCAGTTCCGCCGATTCAAAGCCTATTTTTTTCAGCCGGTTATCTTCTATAGCTTCAGTGATGTTCTCATATAGAGATCGCTTAACCAGACGGATGTCAAAACCTTTAACGCAATCTTTCGCTTCTTCAACATATCTTGAATCGACAAACAAAAAAGATCTTCCCATTGTAATTACGGCAGCGGCGTCATGTCCATTAAAGCCGGTCAGATATGAAACATTCACATCTTTCGTTACAAGGAATGAATCCAGCCCCTGCTTGCGCAATTCACTTTTTAAAAGAGCGGTTCTTTTTGCAAAAACAGAATTTAGCATTACTTGTCTATTAAGCCTATCGCCGCATCAAGGCCGAGAAGATAGCTGCTTTTCCCAAACCCCGAGACCTGCCCTTTAGCAACAGGAGCTATCAATGACGTATGACGAAATTCTTCCCTGGCATAAATATTGGAAATATGAACTTCCACAGTCGGTATATTGACCGCGCTTATGGCGTCTCTTATCGCTATGCTTGTATGTGTGTATGCGGCCGGATTTATGATTATCGCGTCAAACTTGCCTTTAGCCTGGCCTATTTTCTCGACTATCTCCCCTTCATGATTTGACTGCATTATTTCCAGGAATACATTTTTAACCTTTGCTGACTTATTCAGAGCCTCATCTATATCCGCAATGGTCGTATTACCGTAAACACCAACTTCGCGCGTGCCGAGAAGATTGAGATTAGGGCCATGTATAACCAGTATCTTTTTCATTATCCGCGACCTTTCTCTTTATGTAATATCTTCAGCTTCTTCGATGAGCATTACGGGTATGCCGCTTTTTACCGGATATGCTTTTTTACATTTCGAACAGATCATCTTTTCGTTTCTATAGTCGAGTTTTTCTTTACATACCGGGCAAACCAGTATATTCATTAAATTTTCATCTATCATATTGCTTCCTTACGTTCAACCTCACCCCATTTAATTTTAAATTGCGGGCTGAAAGCATATATTATTCCGCCTATAATACTGGTAAGGAAAAGCACTAAAAGCCATAATATGCTTACTACAAAAGCATTCTCTTTGCCTATGATAGGTCCAAACAGCACCACGGTCGACCCCTCCCGCACCCCAAGGCCGTTTATTGATGGCAGAAGGCTCATTGCGCATATTATAGGCATTCGCATAAGTATGTCCATGGGAGGTATTATCGACCCTACGCTTACAGCCAGGATGCCTATGCTTACAAAGAAAAACAACTGGCTGAATATTGAAATTATAAACGATTTTACGATAAGGCTTGTGTGTTTCTTGTAAAGGTGGACGGCGTTATAAAGCCTTCTGACTTTATCTTCAATGGGGCGGATTATTATCAATAAGATGGAAAATTTCTTTGCGAAATTTTTATTCATAAGAAAAACTGTGCCGAGGATCGCCAGAAAGGTAATTGTATATATCATATACCGGACATTTACATCCACCACCTGTCCCTGTGCAAATAATAACGCAATCGCTGCCATAAGAATCATAGTTATCAGGCCCATAGCCCTGTCTACAACTACAGACGTGAATGAACCTAATTTATCAGAGCTCTTTCTGGACAGGTAATAAGCCTTGGCGACGTCTCCACCTATGGATGTGGGAAGAAAATTATTGAAGAAATAGCCTATGAAAGTGAGTGAGATTGCCTCGGGCACAGTTGCCTGCCCTGCCCCCTGAGCATCTATGATAAGTTTTAGCCTGATAGCCGCAAGAGTAAGCGCAACAACAAAAGCAACGAAACCCAGCCCTAAATACAGGGCATTTGCCCCTCTTATCGCATCCCATATCTGGGAATACTTACCCCTCATAATATATAGTAATATTAATATAAGGCCTAAGCTTATGATTGCTCGCACGCAAATAGATACAATCTTCTTAGTCATGGGTAAATAATTTAACATAATAGGATGGATATGTAAAGAGGAATTTACCTGGCTTTGTGCTCTAAACCGGATATATGCTGCTCAAGTTTAGAGATAGCACTCTGAGCTTCGTTATTATGCTTTGAGTGCGCATTTTCGACATGGCTTATTATGATATTGTAGATGGTTTTGAATCTTTCATAGTCATTTCTGAGGCCGGTAACTTTAGCCAGTATCTCTTTTGCATTCTCTTCAATCCTGAGGGCTTTCATGCCCTGTATTATAGTCATAAGATACGGGTATATGGTCTGCGGCGATGTCGGATAGACCTTCTTGCGCTGGGCGTAATCGATAAGGTTATTATCTTCACCGAACTGTTTATCTTTTATAAATGCCTCGTAATACACGCTCTCCGAAGCTATATACATAAGGGCAAAATCTGTCGTCTTTTCATTGGGAAGGATATATTTTGCGGTCTCATCTATTCTCTTCTTTACGGCATTTGAAAAAGATTTCCAGTAAGTTCTTTTCAACGCTTCATCGTTCGTAGAAAACATTTTATTGTAATCTTCCAGGGAGAGTTTTGAGTCAACGGGGACCATATAGTCTTTGAACTTTATTACAAAATCTACCGTGCCGGAAGATAACCGCACCTGAGTCTGATACATATCGGCCGAGAGAATATCGTGAAGCGCTTTTTCAAGAAGCCTTTCACCGGCAGATCCAGCACTTTTAGGCATCGTAAATAGATTGCGCAGGCTTGTAACTTCATTCATGACCGCGCTTATCTGCTGGGCCTTTTGGTTCAGGCTGCCCATACGCTCATTCAGACTCTCTATTGTGCTGGATGCCTGCCTGCGCATCTCATCGGTTATCGGCAGGCGCTCATTAAGCCTCAAGACTTCGGTCGACACATCCTTGATCCGTATGATAAGGTAGAATAAGGCGAAACAGAATACTGCCAGGAAGGCAAGCAGCGCAACATTAAATAACATTTATTTAAATCCTCAGGTCTTTCTTTATCTGGTGTATCGCAAGTTCGGCCGCTTCCGCACCTTTTCGTATCGACTCCCTTGCCTTATCAAACGCAACCTGGTCTATATGCCCGAGATCGACCTTTATAACGCGATCGGCATCGACGGATTGATATTTATTCAGTTCTTCTCCGGTTATCTGGAAGGACTGCAGTATCATCTGGAAAATATTTTTTATCGGACCTTCTTTAACACAAAACCCGACATCGACCGCCAGGATATACTCAGCGCCAAGCGCGCGGGCTATTTTTGTGGGAACGCTATTTTTTATACCGCCATCCACAAGGAGTTTGCCGCCGATCTTTACAGGGTTGAATATGCCGGGCCATGAGCAGCTCGCCCTGATAGCCTTTATCATGTCGCCTGACTGAAGAACTATCTCCTCCGCCGTTTCGATATTTGTGGTCACTGCGGCAAAAGGTATCTTGCAATCGGCAAAAGTTTTATGGTCGATCAGCTCTCTTATCGAGGCTTCCAGTTTTTCTCCTGCCAGCAGCCCCATGGTAGGTATGGTAGGATCGAGTAGCTTGTTTGCGGTAAATTTAACCGCATCCGCCTCCATCGCTTCCGGAGTAATGCCGGCCGCATAGGCC
>Ga0172381_10002514_pt1 | contig 20244 bp, 9 predicted proteins | sample Leawel6488metaG_FD_119754 | JGI IMG/M metagenome (GOLD analysis project Ga0172381, IMG submission 119754) | Leachate microbial communities from a municipal landfill in Southern Ontario, Canada - Leachate well 64-88 metaG | ecosystem: Engineered > Solid waste > Landfill > Unclassified | place...
ATCACTATTTATTGTGAGGAGCATTCATACACACAAAAAATAGTCATTGCCCAAAACTAACCAGCTGATTAAAAAAATTGAATAACTGATTTTATAAGTAATTTAAGTTTGTTTGAAAGGGGCTCATCAGAGCCCCTTTTTTATTATTATTGATAAAAATGAGACCGTTGTAAAACTTCAAGAAGCTTTATAACGGTTTTGCATTTTAATTTTCCCAGATAAATAATCTCAATAAACCTTTGATAAATCTACTTTCCGTAAGAAATAAACAGCTTTAGTTGTTAAACTTAAAACAATATTTTGTTTTTATCAAAATTTGTTTGAATTACAGGAAAGCATATTACTCCGCTATGTTCCGGGCAGCAATCCCGAGGTCTCGGAACTGCTCAGCCGGGAACAAACTTTGAATAAAAAAGTTTTTTGGCTGTAACTTTTCCGACAAATACTACGTTATGCTTAAAATTATTTGTTTTCTTTGACGAACAAATCAGAATTTCTATTTTTTTTTATTTTTAGAAGCCTTTTTAAATAAGAATATTGATAACCGACATAAAGCGCCCAACGATAAAAATATTAAAAATTAACACATTACATAACAAAATTCTTATGAAGAAAATTCTTTTTACAGCGAGCCTTATGTTGCTTGCCTTAGGGGTTTTTGCGCAAGATAATCCACTATGGTTACGCTATACCTCTATTTCGCCCGATGGCAAAACAATTCTTTTCACCTACAAAGGTGATATTTATTCCGTTTCTTCGGCTGGCGGAACAGCCACTGCGCTTACCATGAGTGAAACCTACGAGTACAATCCGGTATGGAGCCACGATGGTAAGAGCATTGCTTTTGCATCCGACCGCTATGGAAACTTTGATGTATTTGTTATGCCTGCCACCGGAGGCGAAGCCAAACGACTTACCTACCATTCGAGTTCCGAAGTTCCAAGTAGCTTTACGGCCGACGATAAAGCCATTCTTTTTTCGGCTGCTCGTCAAGACGTGGTTACCAATGCGCAATTTCCGGTGTCGGTAATGCCCGAATTATACAGCGTTCCGGTTACAGGCGGAAAGGTTTCGCAAATTCTTAGCATTCCTGCCATTAATGCTACGTTAAGTTCCGACGGAAGTAAATTGATTTATCACGACCAGAAAGGATATGAAGACAATTGGCGCAAACATCATACGTCATCTATTACGCGCGACATTTGGGAATATGATTTCAATTCGAAAAAATATACCCAACTAACGCATTTTAAAGGCGAAGATCGCAATCCTGTTTTCGATGCTAACGATAACGACTATTATTACCTGAGCGAACAACCTTCATCATTCAATATCTATAAAAGTTCGTTAACCGATCCGTCAAAAAGCATTGCAATTACTCATTTCACCAAACATCCTGTGCGTTTTCTGTCGCGCGCCAACAACAATACACTTTGCTTTAGTTTCAATGGCGAAGTTTATACCCTTCAACCGGGCGGCGAACCACAAAAGGTAAAAATTGCCATTGCCGCCGATGGTCGTAACGGAATTGATAAAATTATTCCGGTTAATGACGGTTTTAGCGAAGCTAAACTTTCGCCTAACGGTAAAGAATTTGCCTATGTTTACAGAGGCGAAATATTTGTATCGAGTGTTGAAGGCGGCATAACCAAACGTATTACCAACACTCCCTGGCAGGAACGCAGCGTAAGCTTTAGTCCCGACGGTCGCACTTTAGTTTTTGCAGCCGAAAAAGACAAAAGTTGGAATATTTACACCATTACCATTTCTCGCAAAGAAGAACCTTATTTTTATGCTTCTACGGTACTGAAAGAAGAAACCGTTGTAGCAACACCAGCCGAAGAGTTTCAGCCTTCGTTTTCGCCCGATGGTAAAGAGGTAGCCTATCTCGAAAACCGTGCAACGCTAAAAGTAATTAACCTGGCTTCGAAAAAATCGCGCACCATTATGCCTGCCGATAAAAACTACTCCTATGCCGATGGCGATCAGTATTACCAATGGTCGCCCGACGGTAAATGGTTTTTGGTTCAATTCGGTTCTGCCGACCGCATTTTTACTCCCGAAGTGGGTCTGGTTTCAGCTGACGGAAACGGCGAAATTACCAATCTTACCCTCAGCGGATACGACGATTATAATCCTAAATGGTCTATGGATGGTAAAATGATGATTTGGTTTTGCGACAAGGAAGGTATGCGCCAACAAGGTGGCAATCTTGCTACCGGCGATATTTACGGTATGTTTTTTACTAAAGCTGCTTTCGACCGTTTTAAACTTTCTAAAGAAGACTTTTCTCTATTAAAAGAACAGGAAGACAAAGACAAGAAAGACAAAGACAAAGATAAAGATAAAGCCAAAAAAGAAGACAAAAAGAAGAAAGCCGACAAAGACCTTAAGGCCGACAACGATTCTATTAAAAAAGATGTGGTTATTGATTGGGGTAATCTTACCGAACGTAAAAACAAACTTACGGTTTATACCTCGTCTTTAAGCGATGCCGTTCTGTCTAAAGACGGCGAAAAGCTCTATTACCTTACTTCGTTCGACAAAGGATACGACTTGTGGGTTACCGAAACACGTACCAAAGAAACCAAACAATTGGCTAAACTGGGAATTGAAAACGGTGGAAGTCTTGAGCTTTCTTCCGATGGTAAATTCCTTTTTATGCTGGCCAATGGTAAACCGATGAAGGTTGAAGTGGAAAGCGGCAAGGCCGAACCGTTAAAAGCAGGTGGCGAAATGGTAAAAAAAGCTTCCGATGAGCGTGCTTATATTTTCGATCATTCGTGGCGCGAGTTTAAAGAAAAATTCTACAAAGAAGATTTGCATGGCACCGATTGGAATTTCTATTACTCCGAGTATAAAAAGTTCCTTCCGTACATTAACAACAATTACGACTTTGCCGAAATGTTAAGCGAAATGCTTGGCGAGGTTAATGCTTCGCACACCGGATGCCGCTATCGCGAATCGAAACCTGGTGCCGACAAAGTTGCCTCTTTAGGTGCGTTGTATAACTACAGTTATACAGGAACCGGGCTTCAGGTTGCCGAAATTTTGCAAGCCGGTCCGCTCGATAATGCCATTTCTAAAATAAAAACAGGAAGCATTATCGAAAAAATTGATGGACAAGCAGTAACCGACTCTTTAGATTTTTACCAATTGCTTAATCATAAAACCGGGCAATTAACGTTATTGTCGGTTTACGATCCTGCTACCAAAACCCGCTGGGAAGAAACCTTAAAACCTATTTCTTTGGGCGAAGAAAATGAGTTGCTTTACCAACGCTGGGTCAAAAATCGTCGCAAAGAAGTAGACGAACTCTCGGGAGGTAAAATCGGATATATTCATGTTCGCTCTATGGACGATGCCAGCATGCGTACCGTGTTTGAAGAAGCTCTTGGCCGTTGTATTGACAAAGAAGCAATCATTATTGATACTCGTTTTAATGGCGGTGGAAATATTCATGAGCAGCTTTCGGATTTCTTAAACGGGAAAAAATACATCGACATCATTCCTCACGGACAATATATCGGTTCCGAACCGCTCGACAAATGGGTTAAAGGTTCTATTGTGCTTATTAACGAAAGTAACTACTCCGATGCGCATCTTTTCCCGGTTGCTTACAAACTGAAAAATATTGGTAAAACCGTAGGTATGCCTGTTCCGGGAACCGGAACATTTGTTTGGTGGGAAACTCAAATTGATCCGACCTTAGTATTTGGCATCCCAATGGGAGGATGGAAAATGCCTGATGGTAATTTCTGCGAAAACTCTCAATTGGAACCCGATATTAAAGTACTTAACGAGCCGGAAATTGTTACCACCGGACGCGACCAGCAAATTGAAGCTGCCGTAAAAGAACTGCTAAAGAAATAAATACCCGCGAATGATTCCGAATACTCGGAATACAATTCCTGACGGAAAAACATTTTCCGCCCAACCGGGTTTCAGCCTGCCTGTAATGTGATTTACGGGCAGGCTTTTTCATTAATCAAAAAACTTTTTGAAAAGCCTTCGTCCCAATAAATATCTCCCGCATAAAAAATATTTTCATCACCTTTGTAAAAACACCTATATTTGCTGCAGATTTTAATTAATAGCATGTTGAGAACTATTCTTAAACTTATATTAGCTTAAATTAGCTTAATAAACCACAAGCTAATGGTTTCTTTATTCAAGTAATTCTACTTGAATCGGTTTATCATTTTATCATTTTTGTTTATCATTCAATTCATTGTCTTTGTAAGGCAATCTGATGTGCTATACCGGTTTGTATTGGCTCTCATAATCCATAAAACATTCCGGTTACATTGATTATAGTCTGAAAAACAGCATGTATCAGCAACAGACTGTAAAATGGTATGGGTTGATTCTTGCATCAGCTTTATACGCCACCCGATGCCTTAATAAAGGAATTTTATGATTAAAACATTATTTATTAACAATTAAATTTTTAAAAAAATGAATCTATCAAAAACAGAAAAAATAATTGGAATTATTTTAGCAATATTATTACTGGTTGTAACATTAAACAGCACATTTTTCTTTTTAGGGAAGCTAAAAGTAAATGTATTAGATTGGGTTGCATTCAATTCTTGTGCACCGACAAGTTTCTTGTATTTAAGTTTCTTTATTGTCTTCCTGATCAATAAAAAAGCAACCTGTTTGGTTCTTACATCTCTTCCGACGTTTTTCCTGGGAACAATGTCGATGTTTGTACTGCCATGGAATGGCGACTATTTATTTGCGCATATCGGTCATATTATCATGACACTGAATCTGATTTGGGTATTTTATATTGTTTTAAAGCATAAAAATTTTAAAGCATTGGCCATTGGTCTTTTAATAGGTATGTTGATTTTTGTCCCTTACATAGCCTATGTCCAGACGTATAATCAGGCTCATGCAGAAGAAATGTCCCGGCTGTTTCAACAACCATAAATAATTTACACAACCGCAGCAAAACAAGATATGCTTCACGTTCTCTTGCGATATCTTGTGAATTCTGTCAAAAGCTAATATCCTTGTTTGTAAGCAAAATTATTAATTGCACAAACTTGGATATTAGCTTTTGTATTATGATGAAAATGGAGTTTGCCTTGGAATAAACAGCTTTAGTTGTTAACCTTATAAAAAATATTTTGTTTTCATCCTGATTTATTTTAGTAACTTTATGGCCTTATTTTTTAACTGAATTTTTAATCCATGGAAAGAATTTACCGTTATCAAAATTACGATATGCTTCAGGCTTCCCTGATCATCGTCGGTTTTTTCCTTCTGTCTGTTGAAGATTTTAGGAAAAACAACACGCTTTACACCCCCGAATACGGGAATAATCTGAAGAAACGTTGCGAGGATGGAATTACACTGCTTTCGCACGACAAAAAAGCAGCACAGCGAAATGCTACCCGGACAATTACTGAAATTATCGACGATGAAAAGAACAAGCTCGTTTCTTTTTTTGCAAGTCTTACCAATGCCTACCGGTACGACAAAGCCATGCTTGCCGAACTAAAAACGACGCTTGGTTACGATGCATTTATGAAAAAAACGCAGAAAGGCAACCAGGAAGCCACCATCCAGAAAGAAAAATCCGTTAAGCTTACTGCCGAACAGCAAACCGAATTTAATGCCATCTACACCGAAGCGATTGCCATTTGCAAAGAAGGACAGCGTATTTTCAAATCCGATCCGGCTACCCGTATCAGGTTTGTGTTCGAAAATATTGTTGCCGGATTTGGTGAATCACACCCCAATAACAAAGAATCCGGGGAAGGGGGAGAAAAAGAACAACCGACATAGCTTATCTTTTGCATACAGAAGAAACTAACCTGCCCGCAAAATAAGCTTCGGATAGGTTGTTTTTAAAACTTTTTTATTATAAATAGATGCATCTGTGTTTGTATTTAGCATATTCTTAACCCAACAGGTTAATTGATAATTTTGATGAAAACAATGCCATTTTTTTCTTTTTCATAAGCATATAATTCTAATATTGCGTCTTTATAAACCACCGCAATATTAATTATAAACAAAAAAAATAAAATCGTGTAGACAATACTTAAAATTTTTACATTTGCGAATCAATGACAAGAGAACAAAAATACATTGCAAGAATTCTATTCAAAAATAAAATTTTGAGTAGCGATAAGCAGGCTTTCGAAGATTTGTTTACCATGGTTATGCAGTCCTTTGATCGGAATTTTCAACCCGTAAAACCACATGGGCGTGAAGGAGACAAAAAATGTGATGGATTCAATAAGGTAAACGGTAAATATTATCAAGTTTATGCTCCAGAAAATTTTTTAGGAAAAGAAAAAACAGCTCAAAAAAAGTTAGATGATACTATTGAAGGAATTTTTTCTTTTTGGCAAACGATTTCCCCGATAAGGGAATTCTATTTTGTAATTCATGATAAATATAAAGGAGCTCCCCCCAGCATTCATCAACAATTATCGAGTATTGCTCAGATAAGACAAATAAAGACTAATACTTTTTTGTGCAAAGATTTGGAAAACATTTTTCTTGAGTTGCCAGAAAGTGAAATCATAGATATATTAGGAGGGTTACCACCAAGCGCAGCAAGTATCGCCGATATTGACATCTCATCACTTGGTGAGGTGATTAATCACTTATTGAATTTCGAAATAAAGGCTCAGGAAGAACGATTCCCGGATGATCCCAACTTCGATAAGAAAATAAAATTCAACAATCTATCGGATTATTACGCAATGATGCTAAAAGTGGCTTATCTGCAAAACTATATCATTGACGACTATTTTACCTATCAAAGCTCTTTCTTAAAGCAAGATTTGAAGTTAGTTTTTTCCGATTTTTATGCAAAAGCAAAAGAATACCTACCAGAATCATTGGAAAATAGAAGTGATGTCCTATTTCAAAAAATATGGGATGATTCTAGTCCTAAAAATACAAAACCATTTAGGGATGCCGTTTTAGTTTTAATGTCTCACTATTTTGAAAGTTGTGACATTTTTGAAGAACCAATTGAACCAATACAATCAAGCTTATTCGAATGATTTTACCAACCAAACATATTAGAATTTCTGAATCCCTGATCGGCTTTGGAGGTTATTTACTTAATTTTTTGAAGGAACCATTAACAGTGGATCAATTATGGATTAAATATGAGAAAGTAAATAATGGAAAATTCCCGGCTTATCACAATTTCGATAACATGGTTCTTTCATTAAACCTTTTATTTTTAATGGGAATAATTGATATTAACGAGAAAGGAGAATTGCACAATGCGACTTATTGAACTACGGGCAAATCAGGAGTCATTTCATACTATCATTTTCAATCCGAAAGGCATTTCGATTATCCGTGCAATTAAGGTTTCTGAAGATAAAAAGGGTACATACAATAGTACTGGAAAATCGCTATTGGTATTTCTGATTCATTTTTGTTTGGGGGCAAGTGAAAACAATGAGTTGAAAGAAAAATTACCTGATTGGGAATTTTATCTTGATATCGAAATTGAAGGAGTGGCATATACGATTACAAGAAATACCTGGAATCAGAAAATCATAAAATTGAATAATGCGGAATATAAGATTAACGAATTTACTGATTTTCTACAATCAAAAGTGTTTTTTAATATCCCCGATAAATTCAAATATCTTACCTTCCGGTCTCTTATTACTCGTTTCATCCGCCCTCAAAAAGCAAGTTATGATACTTATAATTGCTTTATAAAAGAAGAAAAGGAATACCAGGAAATACTCAACAACTGTTTCCTATTGGGGCTTGATATTGAAAAAATTGATAAAAAAAGAGACTTGAAGGAAGAGTGGGATAAAGTAAAAGAAAATAAGTCGAATATTGAGAAAGATCCTGTAATGCGTGAATTCTTTTCTGTCGAATCTGATAGTAAAAGAATCGATATTGAAATTATTTCACTTGAAAAGAGGGTGCACCAGTTTTCTTTGAACATTTCAAATTTCAAGGTTGCAGAGGATTATGATAGCATTAAGAAAGAAGCAGACGAAATATCATTGAATTTAGCTCAACTAAAAAATCGGAGAACCGTTATTTTGGGGGCAATAAATAATATAAAACGAAGCCTTGAAATTAAATCAGATTTAAAAGCACGTGATATTAAAAAACTTTATGAGGAAGCAAACGTTCTGCTGAATGATTCCATAAAGAAACGATTTGAAGATGTTGAAAACTTTAATCGGAAACTACTTACTAACAGGCAGGCTCGATTGCTGGAAGAAAGAAAACGGTTTGAAAAACAACTTTCTGAAATGGAATCTAAAATTCAAAAATTAGGACAGCTTGAAGATGAAAAACTTTATTTGTTAAAATCAACCGGGTCGTTGGAAGAATATGCAAAATTGAACGAGCAATATGCCCAATTTCAGGTGAAACTGGAAAAGCTAAAAAGTTATAAGGATTTGATGAATCAATACAAAAGTAAAATTGATGATATCAAAGAAGAGTTTGCCAAGGAAAATAAAGAAACCAATGAATATTTACGGAAAAATGATGAATTAAAAAATCGGAATATACAAGTATTTAGTTCATTTGCAGAACAGTTTTATGCTAATAAATCAGCTGGAATTATCATTGAAAATAATGAGGGTGAAAATCAAAACCGATTTAAAATAGAAGCAACAATTGATAGCGATTCTGGTGATGGAGTGAATAATGTGAAAATATTCTGTTTTGATTGGACCTTGCTTAAGAATCAAAACAATCACAATATTAAATTTATTTTCCACGACAGCCGATTGATTTCTGAAATTGATCCACGGCAGATTGCAACAATGTTCCAAATTGCATTTTTTAATTCAAATGAATATGGATTTCAGTATATTATTTCGGCAAACCAAAAAGAATTGGATGCAATAAAAGCTGAATTTAGTGAGGAAGAGTATAAAGAATATATCGAAAAAAATATCATCGAAGAACTGACAGATGATTCTGACACTGGAAAATTACTTGGAATTACGGTTTCATTAAATTATGAGAGATAATTGAACTAATCCTAACTCTTTCTGAAATTTTCAATTCGTTTGTTCTAAAGAATTACCCGCTCATCTCTTTGTACAAGGCGCGAGCATCTCCGAATAACATGCGTAAGCATCTGCACAAGGCGCGAACTCTTCCGAATAACATGCGCAAGCATCCGCACAAGGCGCGAACCCTTCCAAACTACATGCGCAAGCATCTGAACAAGGTGCTAGCCCTTCCGGACTACATGCGCAAACATCTGCACAAGGCGCGAACTCTTCCGAATAACATGCGCAAGCATCCGCATAAGGCGCGAACTCTCCCGAACTACATGCGCAAACATCTGCACAAGACGCTAACCTTTCCGAATAACATGCGCAAGCATCTGCACAAGGCGCTAACCCTTCCGAACTACATGCGCAAGCACCTGAACAAAGCACACGCTATCCGGGACAATATGCGCCGACCACTGAATAAAGCATATGGACAACATCGTTTAAACTGTTTTTGTGCATCTTACATCCATTAATTATTTTTCTCATTATAAAAAATTTTAACAATTGTTAACGTTTAAAAAAAATGTTTATGTTTGTACCCGGAAATTATCTTTAATCCTTTGGAAATAACTGTTTCCAAAAAGTTTCATAATATTAATAATCACAAACAAAACACAATGAAAAAAATCATTACGCTATTCAAACACACGTTTTTAGTGTGCGTTTTGTTATTTGCCTTTTCGGCAATGGCTCAACGCTCGGTAAATACGTATTCCGATAGCTGGGGCAAGCAAGGCTTTACGCTCCTGAAATCGGATAATGCAAGTGTACAGGTCAATTTTTCCATATCGGAATTTGCCCTTAACACGAAAAATATCAACGGAGAGAGCCTTCAAAACATTGAGCTTTCCGGTTGCTTCCTGCCTAACGATGAGGGCGCGCCCGATCTTCCAGGTAATGGTCGTTACATTGCCATTCCTCAGGGAGCCGTAGCTACCTGCAAAATTCTGGCAAGCCGTACCGAGACGTTCCACAACGTGAACATGGCACCGGCATTTAAAATTCCCTGGGATAACGATAAAAGCCCTTTGAAATACGCTAAAAGTTCAAAATATTTCTCCAAAAGCGCTCTTTATCCCGAAAAATTTGTACAGATTTCCGAGCCCACCCAACTCCGTGGAGTAGACGTGGTAATGCTTGGTATTACTCCGTTTCAGTACAATCCTGTAACAAAAGACCTGATCGTTTACCGCGATTTAAAAGTAGAAATCAGCTATAAAGGTGGAAACGGACATTTTGGCGACGACCGCTTGCGTAGCCGTTGGTTTGATCCTATCCTCCAGGATGCCATCCTGAACCAGGAATCGCTTCCAACCATAGATTATGGTAAACGTACCGCTGAAATGGCAGGACAAAAAGAAGCAGGTTGCGAATACCTGATCATTGTTCCTACCAACCCTGAATTTGCACAATGGGCAGATTCCATCAAAGAATTCCGTACACTTCAGGGCATCAACACCCAGATAAAAACACTTACCGAAGTTGGTGGAAACACATCTACGGCTATTAAAAATTACATTACCAATGCCTTTAACACCTGGACCATACCGCCGGTAGCCGTTCTGCTTTTAGGCGATTATGGCTCAAGCGCTACCAACAGTATTACTTCACCTTTGTGGGATAACTATTGCGTGTCGGATAATATTTATTCCGATGTGAATAATGACATGATGCCAGACATTGTTTTCTCACGTATTACAGCAAATAATGCCAGTCAATTACAGGTAATGGTAAGCAAAGGCTTAAATTATGAGCGTAACCCGCCAATCAGCGCCGATTATTATCATCATCCTATTACTGCCTTAGGTTGGCAAACCGAACGCTGGTTCCAGCTTTGTTCCGAAATCGTAGGTGGTTTCTGGCACAATGTGCTTGGAAAAGACCAAGTGCGTATCAATGCCGTTTATCAAGGCAATCCTACCAGCGACCCCTGGTCAACGGCATCAAACACCAACCAGGTAATAAACTATTTTGGGCCTAGTGGTTTAGGATATATCCCGGCAACTCCTCAGGGACTTGGCGGTTTCAGCGGCGGTACTCCTGCACAGGTTGTTAGCGCTATCAACAACGGCGCTTTTATTCTTCAGCACCGCGACCATGGTTATGAAGATGGTTGGGGTGAACCCGGTTTTAACAGCAGCCACATCAACCAGTTAACAAATACCGATTTGACATTTGTTTTTTCCATCAACTGTCTGACCGGAAAATACAATTACTCACCAGCTTGCTTTGGCGAAAATTTCCAGCGTTATACCAAAAATGGAAATAATTCCGGTGCCCTTGGATTTGTTGCTCCTTCAGAAGTTTCGTATTCCTTTGTAAACGATACCTATTGCTGGGGAATGTACGATAACATGTGGCCAAACTTTATGCCTGCTTACGGAACTACCCCTGCTTCAAGAGGTATGTTACCTGCCTTTGGAATGTCTGCCGGTAAATATTTTCTCAATCAATCAAGCTGGCCTTATAATACCGAAAATAAAGAGGTTACTTATTACCTCTTCCACGCCCATTGCGATGCTTTCTTAAATTTATATTCCGAAATACCTCAAAACCTGACCGTACAGTACGATCCTGTTATATTAAGCGGTTTAACTTCATTTGAAGTTACGGCTAACGAAGGCGCTTTTATTGCTTTGACAGCCAACGGCGAAATTCTCGGAACAGCTACTGCAACCGGAGCTCCAGTTACAGTTACTTTCCCTGCCCAACTCCCCGGCACAAACGTAGAAATTACCATTACCAAAGAAAATTATTATCGGTTCCATCATACCATCCAGGTTATTCCTCCAACAGGAGCCTATGTAATCAAGGATACTTATGCTGTAAACGACACCATTCTTGGTAACGGAAACGGACAGTTGGATTATGGTGAAAATGTTAACCTTTCACTTGGAATGAAAAATGTAGGCTCGGAAAATGCTACCAATGTTGTAGTTACTATTTCCAGCGCCGATTCTTATGTTACCTTAAGCGATTCTACTGAAACTTTCGGAAACATTCCTGCTAACGGTTCACTTTACATCGCCAATGCATTTGCATTTACGGCAGCCAACAATGTTCCCGATAATCATTCCATTTTATTCAATATTTCGGCCACCGACGGCACCAATACTTGGACAGGAACAATGACGGTTACCGCTCATGCTCCGATTTTGCAGGTTGGAACAATGACGGTCTCCGACCCAACTGGAAATAATAACGGTCGCCTTGATCCGGGTGAAACCGCCGACATTATCATTACAACCACTAATACAGGAAGCAGCACAGCAGCCAATACTCTTGCTACTCTCGGTTCAACAGGTGGTTATGTTACCATTAATTCAGGCACTTTCACTTTAGGAAATGTTGTTCCCGGAACTCCGGTAACGGCTACCTTTAACATTTCTGTTGACGCCGCCGCTCCTATTGGTTCGGTAGTTGAATTAAACTATACGGCTACTTCAGGACAATACTCTGCTGCCAAAACATTTACCACTAAGGTCGGGTTGGTAGTCGAAGACTTTGAATCGAATGGATTTACTCATTTTGCATGGACTCAGGGTGGTAACCAGCCATGGACTATTACCAATGTTGATCCTTACGAAGGGATTTACAGCGCTAAATCAGGAGCTATCGGAAACAGCCAGAAATCACAGTTATCACTGGTAATGGATGTGGCTACAGCCGACAGTATTTCTTTCTATCTAAAAACTTCTTCCGAAAGCGGATGGGATTATCTTAAATTTTATGTAGACGCTACGATGATTAATAAATGGGCAGGTGAAACTCCGTGGACCAGAGTGGCTTTCCCTGTTACCGCCGGAAATCATACCTTTAAATGGGAATATATGAAAGATGGTAGTGGCGTTAGTGGAAGCGATTGTTCATGGTTAGATTTCATTGTCTTCCCAGCCACACAAAATCCAGCAGCAAGTGTTAGTGGCGCTGTTACTTATGCCAACACGGCTAACACTCCGTTAAACGGCCTTACCGTTAATCTGAAGAACGCTTCCGGAACTGTTGTAGGAACATCTACTACCAATGCAACCGGTACTTATAATTTCGCTAACGTTCCCGCCGGTAATTATACCCTCGAAGTTTCTACCAACAAAATCTGGGGAGGCGTTACGGCTACTGATGTACTGCTTTATCGCAAACATGTTGCCAACGTTACCATGTTAACCGGCATTTATTTAGCTTCCGGTGATGTAAATGCTTCGGGAAGCCTCAGCGCTGCCGATATTCTGTTGATCAGAAAACGTATTGCTTTTGTTAGCAATTCTTTCCCAACCGGCGACTGGATGTTCAATAATACTCCAATTACTGTAAGTACGTCAAATGTTGTTCAGAACTTTAACGGCATCGTTTATGGCGACGCCAATGGTTCATACATACCCACGGAAACTAAATCCACTCTTGCTCAGCAAGGTCTGATGAATCTCGGAATTGTTGATGCAACCAAAGGCGATGTAGTTGTTCCAATCCATGTTTCTGACATTCAAAATATGGGTTCATTCCAGTTTACGGTTCAATATGATGCAACTAAATTACAGTTAGCTGATGTTACCGACTGGTTTGCCGGAATTAACGATGTTACCATCGGTTCTCCCGCTCCGGGATATATCACATTTGTTTGGGCTGCCGACGTTAACGGTATCAATATTTCCGACGACGTATTATGCAACATCCACTTTACCTCTAATTCAGTTGATGGTTCTGCCCTATCGTTCGTAAGCAATCCTACAAAAATTGAATTCAGCGATTATGAAGGTAATTTATTCACTCCCGAATTTGTAAACGGAAGCGTTGGCTCTGTAACCGGTATCGGTGAACTCAGCCAAAACGGTTTGAATATTTATCCAAATCCAAGCAACGGTAAATTTACTTTAACATTTAATTCTGAAAAAGAATCGGTTAACATTAAAATTGTGAATACTCTCGGCAAAGTGGTATTTGAAGAAAACAATGTTACCATTTCCGGTAACCTCTCCAAAACCATTGATTTAAGCAAGCAGCCCAAAGGAATTTACATGTTATATGCCGACGATAATCAAAAGGTTATTATTCAAAAAATAGTAATTGAAAAATAATTTTTCAACTATTTAAGAAATAGCAACTTATTAATTAAAAACCGCCTCAATAGTTTAATGAGGCGGTTTTTTTTTGTAATATTTGTAATAAAAAAACTTACGGTGCTAATCTTTTATATATTTTTGGGAGATTTTTAACTGATCCTTGTATCAAAAAAAAATTATTATTTAATAATTCACTAATAATCAAACATGAAAAAATTAAACAAATTACTCATTCTATTTGTCATCTTGCTTTCAGGCTCTACAATGCTTTTTGCTCAGCAGGCAGGTACAAAAGGAAACAAAAAAGCGCCTCCCCAAAGAATCTCTGTGGATACCAGAGTGGATAACATGGGTTATTGGAAAAACATGGCACGACTCGGTCTGGTACCGGTTGCGCCTGATGTTACTGTTGAAAAAGGGACCTTTACGGGTAGCAAAATCAAGGCGAAATCGGTTATTACCGATGATTCTCCCGATGTTCCTTTAACTACGGTGAATTCGACGCAGAGCGAAAATTCTATTTTTGCCGATCCTAACGACAAAAATCACGTTTTGAACTCCAACAATTCCACCGAAAATCCCGTAGGAAACCTTTATGGCGCCAACGATTTCTTCACCTTTGATGGTGGTGATACCTGGGGCGGCGAAGTAGAAGGCGCAGGTGGCGGCAATTCGGGCGACCCAACAACAGCCATCAGCAATACCGGAAGAATGTATGTTGGATATATTCATAACAACTACGGACAAGGTATTTCGTATTCTACCAACGGTGGACAAAGTTGGTCAACCAAATTAGTAGCTCCCAATCCAGGAAGCATGCTCGACAAAAACCACTTATGGATTGACAACAGTACCTCAAGCCCTTATGATGGCTATGTGTATGATGCATGGACTGCTTTTGGCGGATCTCATAATAACCAAATCGAAGTAAGTCATTCAAGCGACGGTGGTTTAACCTGGTCAACGGGTTTAAACATCAGTGCAGCTATTAATGCCGGTAGCCATAACCAGGGCGTAAATCTTCACACCGGACCTAACGGCGAAGTATATGCTATCTGGGCCGTTTACGACTCCTGGCCTTCCGACGAAACAGCTATTGGTTTTGCAAAATCAATGGATGGCGGTGCTACATTTACCACCGCTCAACGTATTATTACCAACATCCGCGGTATCCGTACTTCGGGAACAAGCAAAAATCAACGCGTTAACTCATTTCCATCCATGACGGTGGATATCAGCAATGGACCAAACCGCGGCACCATGTATGTAGTTTGGGCTAACATTGGCGTACCGGGTGTCAATACCGGCTCCAGCATTGATGTTTACATGATTAAATCGACCAACAACGGAACTACCTGGTCCACACCTTCAAAAATTAACCAGGATCCTTCAGGTTTGGGAAAAGAACATTATTTCCCATGGATTTGCTGCGACCCGGTTTCCGGAACGTTAAGCTGTATTTTTTATGACGACCGTAATGTTTCAAGCACAAAATGTGAAGTATATGTAGCTAACTCCAAAGACGGTGGACAAACCTGGGAAGACTTTAAAGTGAGCGATGTTTCTTTTACTCCTACTCCTATCCCCGGTTTAGCCGATAGTTATATGGGCGACTACCTCGGTATTACAGCTCAGGATCGCAAAGTATATCCCGTATGGAGCGATAACCGTTCGGGCGTGGTAATGGCATATTCATCTCCTTTTGAAACCGGACCTCCGCCAAACCAACCCTGGGTTATTTTCCAATCGTACCAAGTAAATAATGCCGACGGCTATCTTAAAAACGATGAAACCGCTCCTTTGAATTTTTCAATGGTTAATATCGGCGATCAGCCAACAACCAATGTAGACGTTACCATTTCGTCAAGTTCGCCTTTTATTCAAATCAGCGATAGTACCGAACATTTTGGTGATTTTGCAGTAAGCGATACCATTACAATAAACAATGCGTTTACTATCACCGCTCCCGACGGCGTACCCAACGGTACAAGCATTCCGTTTACCGTTACGTCTACCGATGGCGACAGTACCTGGATAAGCAATTTCAACGTCATTGTTCATGCTCCTCAATTTGCTATCGGCGGAATGGTTATTTCGGATCCCACCGGAAATGGCAACGGAAGCCTTGATCCTGGCGAAACAGTTGATATTCATATTTCTACCACCAATGCCGGTGGAGTTCCTATTACCAATTCTCTGGCTCAGCTCCAATGCTCCGACCCGAATATTACCGTAAATAGCGCCACCTATACTATTGATAGCCTCGCTACCGGACAAACTGTGGATGCCATTTTCAATATTACGGTCAGTCCTAATGCTCCGATAAATTCACAGGTAAGTTTGAATTATTCAATCGCTTCAGGTTTATACAATGCTCAGAAACTTTTTACCAAAAAAATTGGTTTGATTGTTGAAGATTTTGAAACCGGCGACTTTACTCATTTTATCTGGACTCAGGGCGGAATTCAGCCTTGGACCATTACCAATGTGCTTCCTTACGAAGGCGTATATAGTGCAAAATCAGGAACTATTTCCAATAACCAAAACTCAACCCTGTCGCTACAAATCAATGTAACAGCTGCAGATAGCATTTCGTTTTATTGCAAAACTTCTTCTGAAAGCGGCTGGGATTATCTAAAATTTTATATTGACAACACAAATATTGGACAATGGTCGGGAGAAACCCCCTGGTCAAGAACCGCTTACCCTGTAACCGCTGGCAATCACACTTTTAAATGGGAATATATGAAGGATGGAAGCCAATCAAACGGAAGCGACTGTGCATGGTTAGATTTTATCGAACTTCCCACCTCTGTTCCTACGGGAGCAAATGTCAGCGGTACGATTACCTATGCCAACACCGCCAACACCCCTTTAAACACACTTACTGTTAAGCTTAAAAACGGTACAGGAACCGTTGTCGGTACCACAACAACCAATGCCACGGGAAATTATTCATTTTCTACCGTTCCTGCCGGTAATTATACCCTCGAAGTTACAACTGCCAAACCCTGGGGCGGAGTTAGTGCTTCTGATGTATTGTTATTCAGAAAACACATTGCCAACATTACCTTTTTATCTGGTATTTATCTTGCTTCCGGTGATGTAAACTTATCAGGCAGTCTTACTGCTGCTGATGTTCTCTTGATGAGAAAACGTATTGCAATTATTATCAATTCATTTCCTTCAGGCGACTGGTTGTTCAACAACCTTCCTTTTACGGTAGGCAACAGTAATGTTACTCAAAATTTCAACGGAATTGTTTACGGCGATGCCAATGGTTCATACATTCCAACAAAAGGCAAATCTCTGGAAGTAAAACAACATGGCGTAATCAGTATAAAACCCGTGGATGCTGTCAAGGGTGAAATAGCTGTTCCAGTTTATGTTTCAGGAATTCAGAATTTAGGCTCGTTCCAGTTCAGTCTTCAATATGATGCTAATAAATTAAGATTGAAAGACGTTTCCAACTGGTATCAGGGTATTGAATCGGTTACGGTGGGTAATCCTACACCCGGAATACTAACATTTGTTTGGGCTGCCGATGTGAATCCTATCAATATCAATGATGGCTTGCTTTGCAACATTTTGTTCACCTCAAACTCTACCGATGCTTCGAATCTGAAATTTACTGAAAATCCAACCAGCATTGAATTCGGCGATTACGACGGTAATTTATTCACTCCTCAATTTGTTAACGGAAGCGTTAGCTCAGCTACAGCTATCGGCGAACTTAACCAAAACGGACTGGATATTTTCCCAAATCCCGGAAAAGGAATTTTTGTAGTAAAATTCAATTCTAAAAATGAATCAGTTAGTATGAAGATTGTCAACTCACTGGGTAAGGTTGTTTGGGAAGAGAAAAAAGTTCCGGTAACGGGCAATCTTTCCAAAACTATTGATATCAGCAACCAGCCACAGGGAGTTTATATGTTAAGTATAGACGACAATAAAGCTATTACCAATCAAAAAATCGTTATCGAAAAATAATTCTGCATTTTTCGCATCAACTATTTTAAATTTCTTACCGCCGGCTCTGCAAAATGTCAGAGCCGGTTTTTTTATGTCTCATTTTTCTTAAGATTTTTTGATAAAATATTGAGCACTATTAATCTTTTATCTACATTTGGGCGCGTGTTTAAAAATTTTTTTTAGAAATTTTTAAACACGTGTATCTTAATTTATTAACAAATCAATACATATCAAATGAAAAAAACGTTACTACTGCTTTTATTCGTATTTTCTTTACTGATAATAAAAGCTGAAATCATTGAAAAGGTATATTATTTCAATGATTACAAGATTACCAATCATGGAAATTATCAAACCATCTCCTTTCCCAATACGTTGGTAACAGGATTGGAAGGCGAGCCGGCTTTGCCTTATTGCAGTGTTTCCCTGATTCTTCCTCCGGGTCAATCCGCCGAATCTATCGAATTTATCGGACAGGAAGAAACCACCATTAACGGTACATTTCTGATGTATCCCCAACAGGCGGTTCGCCCAATTTCCGAAGGAAGTTCCGGAAAATTTCTTAAAAACGAAGCGGTATATTCGCTAAATGCAAAATATCCTTCCACTTCTACCGGACATTTATCCACACAGTTTATGAACGGCTTTTCCTTTGGTTTATCGGCTTTTACACCTGTAAAATATAATCCATCGAACGGAACTGTAACTTTTTACAAAAAAGTAATCATACGCATCTACACCAAAAACGAAGGTAAAAGCGCCAGCGCCTTGAACAACATTTCTTCAAGCAAGGAAATTTTGACATCGGTAAGCAAATTAGCCCAAAATCCCGAAGCCATGTATGCCTATCCTTCGCGCAAAAGCCGCAACGACGATTATCAATTGCTTATTATCACCCCAACGGCATTCCAATCGGCTTTCCAGCCATTGATTGATATGTACAAAATCAGAGGCATCAAAGCATTAACCGTTACCAAGGAATATATTTCCTCCAACATTAGCGGTCAGGATGTTCCCGAAAAAATGAGAAACTATATCATCCAGGAATATCAAAATCATGGTATCGAACATGTTCTTCTTGCAGGAGATGTTGATCAGATCCCTTACCGCGGATTTTATTGCTATGTTACCTCCGCCGGTGGTAATCAGGAAGATTCTAACATACCTTCCGATTTATATTTTTCATCTCTCGACGGTAACTGGAATACCGACGGCGACAATAAATGGGGCGAAATCGGAGAAGACGATCTTATACCAGAATTATCCGTTGCCCGTATGACGGCAAGCAATCTTACCGAACTCAACCACATGATCAACAAAACGGTTTCCTACCAAAGCACTCCGGTTTTAGGCGAAATGGCTCATCCTCTGTTTGCAGGCGAACATTTATATGATAACCCAAATACCGAAGGAAGCCAGTATCTCGAATTATTGATCGGACATCATGAAGATAACGGCTACACCACCGACGGCGTTACACCCGACAACAATATTGAAAAAATGTATGATGAAGTATCGTCTTGGTCAGGTACAGATCTGATTAATCACCTCAATCAGGGAAGAAGTTTCCTGCATCATTCAGGACACGCCAACGAAACTTATGTGATGAAACTGTCGAACAGCGACATTACCGATGCTAATTTTTCTCAACTCAACGGTGTGATTCACAATTACGCCCTGGTTTATACGCATGGTTGTTTATGCGGAGCTTTTGATTATGATGATTGTATTGCCGAAAAAATGGTCAACATCAGCAATTTTGCAGCCGCTTTTGTTGGCAATTCCCGTTTTGGATGGTTCAACGAAGGACAAACCGAAGGTCCATCAATACACTTAGAACGTGAATTTGTTGATGCTATGTATACCGATGGTTTACTGCGTATTGGCAGAGCTCACTCGGAATCAAGAGCAATGACTGCTCCCTGGGTAAATGCACCGGGACAATGGGAACAAGGCGCTTTGCGCTGGTGTTTTTACGATTGCAATGTACTTGGCGATCCGGCAATGGCCATGTGGACCAAAGAACCTATGACCGTCCAGGCAGCCTATCAGGCCGCTTTACCACTCGGTGTTCCTACCTTCCCAGTTACGGTTACCAGCAATGGTTCGCCCGTATCTCACGTTAACTGCGTATTAATGAAAAATAATGTTATTCATGGCGTAGCTGCTACCGACGAAATTGG
>Ga0172381_10002515_pt1 | contig 20244 bp, 18 predicted proteins | sample Leawel6488metaG_FD_119754 | JGI IMG/M metagenome (GOLD analysis project Ga0172381, IMG submission 119754) | Leachate microbial communities from a municipal landfill in Southern Ontario, Canada - Leachate well 64-88 metaG | ecosystem: Engineered > Solid waste > Landfill > Unclassified | place...
ATGGCGAGTATTTCTATTCCTGATTCCAGGACAATTCAAATTCAACCATGGGATAAGTCTTTATTAGCCGCTGTTGAAAAAGGAATCGTAGGATCTGGACTAAATTTCAATCCAATAAATGATGGAATTTGTGTAAGAATATCTATTCCACCATTAACAGAAGAAAGAAGAAAAGATTTAGTGAAAATTGTTTACAAACTTGAAGAGGAGGCAAAAATTGGAGTTAGAACAGCAAGACATGATGCGCTCAATGCACTCCGAGCTTTGCATACAACTAGCGAAATTACAGAGGATGAATTGTCAGAATCAGAAGGTAAGTTACAGACCACTGTTGATGGATATAATATTAAGCTTGCAGAAATGGCTGTTGCCAAAGAGAAGGAAGTAATGACAGTATAAATTAAAAAATCAAATCTATGTTGAGTTATCTAATTACGGCGATAATTTTCGTATTAATTTTTTCAATACTTGTTTTAATCCATGAATTAGGACATTTTACGATGGCCAAAAAGGCTGGAATTAAAGTGGAAGAATTTGGATTTGGATTGCCTCCTAGGATGTTTGGCAAGAAAGTGGGGGAGACGATCTATTCTCTCAATTGGATTCCTTTTGGAGGCTTTGTGCGAATGCTGGGAGAGGATTCGAAGAAGGCAAGTATGTTGAAAAATAAACGTAGTTTCATAGCTCAGCCGATGAGAAGTAGGGCTCTTGTGATTGTGGCGGGAGTGGTAATGAATTTCTTTTTGGCGTGGATACTTCTTACGATTGGATTTAGTTTTGGAATGAAGCCTTTGCTTCTTCCGGATGAAGTTTTTACGGCGATTGATCAAGGGCAAATTGTTTTACAAGAAGGATTGAAAATTAAAAGTATTGAAGAGGGGAGTTTCTTTGAAAGAGTAGGACTAAAGAAGGATGATGTGATTACCTCTTTTAATGGCGAAGAAATTACCGCGGATATTGCTGAAGGAATGTTGAAAAATCCTGTTGGGACTTATGACGTTTTAAGAGATGGGAAGATTTATAATTTTAATACTGTCGCCAAAGATGTACCTGCAAAATTTGATCCTACTTATTTTAAGGCGGAGTTTTATGAAGCGGTGGCTTTTCCGCGAGTTGGATTTTTTGAGGTGAAAGAGGGAAATTCATATTATTTGGCGGGAGTACGAAAAGGGGATGAACTTCTGACTATAAATGGTTCGCAAGTTTATGGGATTAATGATTTTGAAAGGTTAGTAAGAGGGGAGCAAAAGATTGAGATGGTGGTGTATAGGGATGGTTTGAGAAAAGAGATTTCGATGGAATTGCCTCAGAAAAGGCAGGTGGTTGTGGAACAAATATTGGCGGATATGCCAGGAGCTAAGGCTGGAATAAAGGCTAATGATATTATTTTGGCAGTGAATGGCGAAAAATTTACAGACGTGGAGAAGCTGATAGCTTATACGAAACAGTTTGAGGGGAAAGAATTAAAATATTTGGTAGAACGAGATGGGAAGCCAATGACTTTGTTGGTTACTATCAATAGTGATGGGCAAATGGGCGCTTTTCTTTCGGAATTGATGACATATGCTGGAAGTCCCGGAATTACTTTATATAATTCAGATGTTTATTCTTCGATACAGGAAGTGAAGGATGTGCAATATCCATTCTATGTGGCGGCCTATAAATCCTTTGAGGAAATGTGGAAATTATCGAAGGTGACTGCGACAATGTTTATTGATGTTATTGGGGATATCTTAAGTAGTGGTAGCGTGCCAGATAGCGTGGCTGGGCCGGTTGGAATTGCGGGAATGACACATGTGGTCGTTCAGGAGGGATTTGTCTCTGTATTAAGATTTATTGCGCTTTTATCTTTGAGTTTGGGAGTGATTAATATTTTGCCAATTCCGGCACTTGATGGAGGTCGATTGCTTTTCATTGTTGTAGAATTTATTATTGGTCGAAAAGTGAATCAGAAACTCGAATCTTATATCCATTTGGTGAGTTACTTTTTGATTCTACTTTTGATCCTAATGGTTACTTATAGTGATGTGGCAAAGCTATTTGTAAAATAGGAATTTTTTCTACTTGCGGGGTTTGTCAAATTTGTATTATTGGATTATTGCGGGGATGTTTGGAATGTTGCTGAGTGTATAAAAAATCACTAAATATGGTGTTTGAGGGGTGGGCTCATCCCATTGGTAGTGTTCTGGTTTTGGCTGTATAAAGCTCTTGAAGGGGTGAAAGTTATCAATTAAGATGAAGGCCTGAAAGATTTTTAGGGCAAATGGGGGGAGGAATCTTAAAGGGCAAAATTACAATTTGGTTTACCTCACTTTTCTATGGTTCAGAAAGAACTTTGGCTTTCTATCTTAAACAGATTGAAACCTACTATCCAGAGAGCGCATTTTGTTACATGGTTTCAAAATACAGCTGTTATTGACGTTAAAGAGGGTAAAATGATTGTAGGGGTGCCAACAGCATTTGCTTATACTTGGTTGAAAGACAAATATGCTACCAAGATTTTTCAAGCTGCAAATGAATCAGATTCTTCTATTACTGAAGTGGCTTTCGAAGTTCATGGAGAATTGGATTGCAAAATCCCTGGAAGTGATTTGATCGATGTGAAATCTGTTTATATTGAGGATGATAAGAAAGTTAGAAAAGTACGTGATGTGAATGACGTGGTTGTTTCAAAAGGAAGAGGTTCAGAGAAGATTACGAGTCAGATGATGAATAGCAGATACACTCTAAATAATTTTGTGATTGGTAAAGATAATAGACTTCCACATGCGGCTGCTTTGGCTGTCGCTAATATGCCTGGAAGTATTTACAATCCTCTTTATGTTTATGGTTCTGTAGGTCTTGGAAAAACTCATTTGGTACAAGCTATTGGCAATGAAACTCTCAAAAATTTCCCTGATAAAGTTGTGAAATATATTACTGCTGAGAGATTCGTGACTGAGGTAGTAGAGGCTATCGGAAAGAGATATATGCACAAGTTTAAGGATCAATATAGAAAGGTGGATGTTTTGATTGTTGAGGATATTCAATTCTTTGCGAGAAAAGATTCTTCACAACAGGAATTTTTCCACACTTTCAATGAATTGTATGAAAGCAATAAACAAATCATTGTTACGTCTGATAGACAGCCTGCGGAACTTGATGGATTGGATGAGAGATTAAAGAGTCGTTTTGGAATGGGAATGGTGGTGGAATTATTAATGCCGGATTACGAGACTAGATTGGCTATTTTGAATCAGAAATGTCGTGAAGCGCAGATGATTGTTGATCCTGAAGTTTTGGCTTTTATTGCAAACAATGTAACTGATAGTGTTAGAGCTCTTGATGGAGTTTTGAGGCAAGTAATGGCGGAAGCGCAATTGACGGATCGTGTTCCAACTCTTCGAACTGCCGCTGAAGTTATCAAGCGTTTAAATAAAGCTCATAAAATTATTGGATTTGATATTGAAGCTAAGCAAACTGAAGCGTGTGCAAAGAATGCAGTTGATGTTATGAAAATTGTGGCTGGATATTATGGAATGAATGTAGAGGATTTATTGGGAAGTGATCGTCATACAGAAGTGATTATCCCAAGACAGATTTGCATGTACTTGATTAAGCATGAATTAGGTGAGTCTTATGAGAAAATCGGGACTACCTTTGGAGGCAAAAATCACACAACTGTAATGCATGCTTGTGGGAAGATTGCCGAAAAATTGAAGAACAATATTAGGTTGGTTCGCGATTTAAATTCGATAAAAAAAGAAATGGGACTTTAATTATTTAAGGATCTGGTTTAATATTCGACCGATCTTAAATATTTAATTTTTGCCATATGTATTACAACGGACGAAACATGAGGCAACAGGGTGGTATGACAAATTACCTGATGCCTTTTTTAATTATTATTTGTATTGGAGTGATAGGTGTTCTTTTATTTAGTTTGTGGGGCGCCATCATGAATGATGATGTCAAAAAAGCGGCTTACATGCACATGGTTTCCGGTAGTGCCGAAATGAAAACTTGGGGTACGGAGGATTTCTTTAACATTTCCACCGATGCTTTGATTATGCAGGGTGATGAAATTGTAACGAGTGCCGATGCGAAAATTATCGTGGAATTTTTTGATGGAACGATTATGAGAGTTGATGGAAATACTGATATTAATTTTATGGAAATAGATGATAAGAGTGAGCCGCCGATTGTAAATTTGTTATTGGTTAATGGAAAAGTTTGGTTTAATAAATTGTATAGAGAAACGGGTGATACTTATATTTCTGTTAAGACTGGAAATTTGGAAATTGTTTCTGAAAAAGGCAGTATTTTTGAAGTTGAAAATGGAATTGATGAAATCGTGAGAGTGTTTAGTGGAAACGCTAGTGATGTTACTGTAAATGTTTATGATAAAGAGGGTGCAAAATCGATTGAGAATGAAACGATTGGGGTAGGACAAGAGGCTGTATTTAGTGATGCGGTTTTGGAGAAATATTGGCAATTCCAAAGTCCTAGCGTGATTATGGCGATAAATGATGAATTCAAAAAAGTAGATTGGTATGTGTGGAATTCTACAGAAGACAAAACTCCTACAACTTTTGAAAAGTCAGTAGATGGTACTCAATTTGTGAAAGTTGATCCACAGGTGGTTGTTCCAACGACGACTACGGATGCGCAATTAGGTCCTGATGGTAAGCCTCTTCCAACAGATGGATCTGCGGTAGTTGAGCCTACTGCCGATTCCGAGAAACCTATTGCAGATCCCACGAAGCCTGTTACTGATAAGCCGGCGACTGATCCTACAAAGCCAGTAGTCGCTTTGCCAACGCCTACGATTACTGCTGTAAGTGGGGTAAAGATGTTAGATAAGGATGGATATTATGTAGTAGCTGTAAATCCTGCAATTTTAACCGGTGGCGTTTCTGGGAATGTGGCAAGTGTGGTTGTGAATGGATTTGTTTTAAAGAAATTTAAAGTGGGTGATACTACTTGGACTTATTTTGCGAATGCTTCTTATGATTTGATGAAAGAAGGTGCAAATACTTATGAAGTTCATACTGTGGATGCGGATGGTAACAAAAGTCCATCTGTCACGGTGAAGGTAATGTATAAACCGGTAAAGGTTGTTGAACCTGCAGAAAAACCAGCTGAGCCTGCTGTGGCGCCTGTAACTCCAGAGACTCCTGCGGATAGTCCGGCTGAGAACCCTGCTGACTAAAGATATTTAGCGCGGTTTTGATTATGTTCTTCGTTGGTTTTGGAGTAGATGACTTCGCCGTTTTCAGGTTCGGTAAGATAAAACCAATAAGGACTTTCTTTGGGAAACATGGCTGCCTCGATACTTTCAAGACTAGGGTTGCTGATTGGGCCTGGAGGAAGACCTTGATGTTTTCTGGTATTGTAAGGAGAATCGGATGCGAGATCTTCGGAAGTTATTTTGCGATCATCTTTTGTGTAAAGGAGGGTGATGTCTGCTCCAAGTGGCCAATTATTTTCAAGTCTTTTCCAGAGGATTCCGGAAACAATTTTGCGATTTTCAGCTCCAAATACTTCGTTCTCGATAATGGAGGCCATGGTAATAATTTGATGAACGCTATGGTTTTTGAGTTGAGGGAGAAGATCGGCTGTTTTCTTCTCAAAATTATCTAGGGCAAGATAAATTAAATCATGAGGTTTGAAATCAGAAGGATCTAGGAAGTAAGTATCAGGATAAAGATATCCCTCGACTGGAAGTTCCAATTTTGAAAGAATTTCCTTATCAAGGAACGAATAATATTCCCAGCCACTGAAATTTTTGACTTCTTGAATAAATTCTCCGGGTTTTATGAGCTCTAGGTCTACTAGTTTTTGATCGACGTCTCTAATTTGAAGTCCTTCTTGAATGGTAACCATGAATTCGGCATTTTCCATGTCGGTGATATTTTCAGCAATTTGTTTGAGAGTCATGGATTTACTTAAGAGGAAGCGTCCAGCTAGAATTTTGGTGTCTAATTCGTGGAATGAAACATAGAATCCAAAGGAAAATGGACTTTCAATAAGGTTTGCATCTGAAAGTTTTTTACGTATTGCATCAACAGAGTCGCCTTTTTTAATTATTATGGATATTTGAGTGGTATCAGTTGGATCAACGGCTTTATTTACTTGGCTTTGATATCTGAAACACAAAAGAATAAGGCCTAAAACTAATATTCCGAGAACAGCAAATGCGATTCGGGATTTTGTAAATTTTTTAGGAATTTTTGGTGTGAATGAGTGATGATACATATTTTTGGACTAAGGCTGATTATTAACCACCGAGCCCTGGAAATCCGCTTTCTCCCATGACATCTTTCATTAATACAGCTCCAATTTGTTGAGATTTTTTGACGGCCTTGTTGAAACAGCCTTCAAGGTTTTTCTCGAGTTTTCTCTTGTCTTGCATGGCCTCATCGCTGATTTTCACTTCTACAACTTCTTGTTCTCCAGTTATTGTGACCATAACGCCTTCGTTTTCAGCTTCAATGTGTGTTTTCTTGAGCTGGCTTTTGATATCGCGGGCTTGTTTCTGCAGTTTATATAAGTTTTTTGCTTTTTCAAACATTGTTTATTTGGTTATGTTTTGCGGGGGGAATTTTACTATATAGGAGGGGAGAGTTCAATAGGGAAAACCTCTCTGCTCTACGAAAAATTTTCTACTGTAGTGAAGCATTTTTCTTGAGCAGAGTCCTTCGCTTCGGCTATAGCTCGCGGAGCTTGCATAGCCTATGCTTCGGATCGGTTTTCTCGCTACTTCAATGGGGAAATGCTGGAAAAGCTTGAAATTTTTTGTTCCTGGCCGTCACAAAATTTCTACGCTTTTCCTGTTCCGCTTCGCTGTCTGTGACGGCTTCGCTCCACACCGCATTTCTCGCCACTTAAAATTTTCTATTGCGTGATTATGCCTTTTTGGCTAGAATGCGCCCGCTAATTATTATTGAACGGCATTTTTATATGGATAAAATTACATTGGACGTACAATCTCGTGATAAAGGCGTAAAAGCTAAGGATTTCTTGGCTCAAGACCTTATTCCAGCAGTTTTTTATGGAAAAGGAATAGAGAATAAAGAGTTCCAGATGAATTATCAGGCTTTTAGAAAAGCTTATAAACAAGCTGGTGGAAATACTATTATTGAATTGAAGGTTGATGGAAAATCATCATTGAACGTATTGGTTCACGATGTTCAGGTTCATCCAGTCACAGATATGATTATTCATGTTGATTTTATCAATGTAAATATGGATCAGGAGATCCATACAGAAATTCCTCTAAAATTTGTTGGAACTTCTCTTGCTGTTAAGAATGACAGTGGAACATTAACTTCAAACATCAGTATTCTTAAGGTTAAATGTTTACCTAAAGACTTGGTTCATGAAATTGAGGTTAGTATTGAGCCTTTGGTTGATTTCCATACGAACATTCGCGTAAAAGATATAGTTGTTCCTAAGGGAATTACAGTTTTAACTCCGCTTGAAGAGGTTGTTGCGACAGTTGTTCCACCTCGTGAAGAAAAGGAAGAAGCTCCAGTTGCTGCTGCCGCTACTCCTGCTGAGGGAGCTGCTGCTCCTGCTGCTGGTGGGGCTGCTCCTGCTGCTGCGGCCGCTGCTCCTGCTGCCGAAGGAAAAGGTGGAAAGAAGTAAATTAAGACAAATTATTTAACTTTGTCCACGTCTTTTTAACTGTTCAACTTTAAATTCCGTTATTTGTGATAGAATTGGACAGTTAAATTACAATTTTCTATATGAAAAAAAATATTGGTTTTGTTGTGGTTTTAGCTTTCGGGTTATTAATGATGCAAGCTTGTTCTTTGCCTTGGGGTGGTGGGCAAAAAATCGCGTCAATGGAAATAGCTTATAATAACGGATCTGTTACTCCTGAAATTTATCAAGAAGCAGTTATGGATATTACGCCTGATTATGAGTTACGCACGATTGCTGTGAATTATAAAATGGAACATCCCGTGAAAGTGGAAAAATTGTTGGAAGATACATTTAAGGGAGATGCGGTGATTGGGGGTGAGTATTTTGATAGATTTGGTGAGGTGAACGCTCTTTTTGAAGAAGAAAATCTAGATTCGGGAGAGCCTTGTGATGGAGGATATGAGTATTTTGTTACTATTAAAACAAAGGCAGGGGAAGAATCTTCAAAGTCTATTTTTAGTTGCGGAGAAAAAGTGGCTGTAATAGATGAGTTTTACGATGATATTATTAGCTTGTTGACGGAAAATGTTTTCTAAAATTAATTATTAAATTTTTAATATGAATATTGTTAATGAAGTTAAGGTAGCTATTTCGGTATTGAAGTTAGATAAAGTGAAAATGGCGGAAGTGGCGAAAAACAAAGAAGCTACTTTTTTGGGAATCGGATTTTTGGCTGTTCCTGCGATAATTAACGTGATTTTAACTGCTTTGACTTTTCCGTCTGGATTTGGGAGTATTTTCTCAAGATTTTTGTTATGGCCTATTGTTATTCCAGTGCTTTCTACTGTGGCAACAACTTTTTTAGTAAGTTTAGTGGCAGAGAAAGCTTTTAAGGGAAATAAAGATCATGTTGGATTTTTTAGAATAGTTTCTTATGCTTCGGTAGTTTTATGGGTTACGATTTTGGCTTATCTTTTGAGATTAATCGGTTTGGAATTGGTATTTCTTGCTAGTTTGGTAGCAGGACTGTATCTTTTGTATGTGATTTATAATATTTTGATGGAACATCATAAATTGACTAAGGAGCACGCTATTTATACTATTATTGCGGCCTTTTTTATCTCAATATTGGTAAGCTCTATTTTGGGAAATGTTTTGGTGGGTAGTGGATATAGAATGTACTAGAGGGTTTTTATTCTAAATTTAGAGAATTTTGGGGATAGTTCTTTTGAATTAAGGGCTTTTTGTGCTATAATATAGCGATATTAATATATTGAAATGCCAGATCAAAATGGTGGTGGAAATCAAAACGGAAATCAGCAGGGTGGTCCGGTGAATCCATTCCAGCCGAAAGTTATTAAACCGGAAAATCAGGCTAGAGCTGAAAATCAGGCTAAGCCTGAAAATCATGTTAAACCTGAAAGTCATCCAAAGGCTATAAATCCGTTTGCTGCGAATCCGGTGAAGGTTGAAAATTCACCAATGAAGGTTGAAAATGCATCGAAGCATGATAATCTACCTAAGCAGGGGAATCAGCAACCGAAACCGGTGAATCCATTTGCTGCGAGTTTGCCGAGAGTAGAAAATTCACATAAGCCAATGAGTCCTTCAGTAAAGCCTGTGAATCCGTTTTCTTCTGTAAGCAAGGTTGATCAAGCTATTGAGGGAGAAATTATTACAAAGAAAATTGAGCCGAAAGAAGTTCCAAAAGAGAAAGTGACTTCAATAGAAACTCCAAAAGTTACAGAAATTCCTAAAGTTAAGGAAGCAGAGATGCCTAAGTCTGCGGAAATTCCTGAAGCTCCGAAAGCTAAGCAGGAGGGTGTTGTAAAAGTAGTAGAATCTAAACCTGAGGTGAAGCAAGAGTCTCCAAAAAATGAATCAGTTAATGAATTTAAGAATCAGATGATGGATGTTTTGAGTCAGGCCGGAATTACAAAGGGAACTTTGATTAAAACGATTGTGGTGATAGGGATTGCGGTGATTATGGTTATGGCATACGTGTATGGTTGGTATGGAATGATTGCGAATAAATTTGAGAGTGGAGTGGGACAAACAACTCAACAACAAACGTCACAAGAGATGACTACACCGATTGAAACAAATAAGCCTGAAATTGTGAATCCAAGTTCTGCTTATGGGTTGGTTTCTGCTTATATTTTTGGATTGGAATTTAGTGCTGCGAATACGCCAATAGAAGCTGTTCCAATTGGGACATGGGGATCTGATGCGGGGATTCGTGCGGCTAGTGTATTTGGAATGGTTCTAGATGAGAAAAAAGTTAAGTTTATTGAATATGTAGCTTTACTACGACAATTGCAAAATATATACGATACGGATGTTTATGCTCTTTTGGATATGTCTGTAGATAGGAGAGCAGCTTTGCAACAACATATGAATGAGTTGGTTGTTTTGTTGGATAAAGCGGGAGTTGCTTATAGTGATTTGGATGCGCAACTGGCCCTTTTTGATCAGCAGTATGCTCCGATTATTTTAAATAAGGATACTTATGAAGCGAGTTTCTTCAATTCTTTGTATGCTTATTATGGGGATCAGGCTTATGTTAATTTAGGAATGTTTGTAAAATCTTCTCAAGATATGGTTACAATGAAGGCTTATTTTAATGCTTATAAAGCGTTGAGAGATCTTTTGGGTGCCTATATCAATAGTTTACGGACAAGGTATAGTGATATTTCTGCTAATACGGAAGCTTTGATCAAGGGTGTTCGAGTTTTCTATGTTCCAAATTCTGATATCAAGACCATCATTAAGCTTGGAGAATAGCTTTGAAGTGTTTATAATTGAGCTGATGGTATAAAGGGCTTTTTCAAAATGATTCAAGAAATTTTGGAGAAAATCCGGAGTTATAATGGAGGCCTTGATTCTGAGAAAATAGGGCAGGCTTTTGAGTTGATAAAGAGAGCGGATTTATATAATGAGAAAAAATATTTTCAGTCTTTGGGGGTGGTTTATTCACTGCTGCCGATGAATCCTGATGCACAAACTGTGATTGCGGCTATTTTATATGCGCTGTATGAAGAAGGTGTTATTACTGATGAGCAAGTTTCGCGAGATTTCGGGCAAGAGGTTGTAAATCTTTTAGGTGGAGTTCGAAAATTGGGACAATTGAATTATAGGGAAAATGATAGGACTTTGCAGTTGGAAGCTTTGAGAAAAATGTTTTTAACGATGGCTAAGGATATTAGGGTTGTGTTGGTGAAATTGGCTACCAGACTTTATAAAATGGCACATTTAAGCGAAATTGAATCGAAGGATGATCAATTGGCGTTTGCTAGAGAAACTTTTGATGTGTATGTGCCGGTGGCGTCTAGGCTTGGAATATATAGGATTAAAATTGATTTGGAAGATTTGGCTTTTATGTATTTGGATCCGGAGGAATATGCTCGAATTAGTAAGCAAATTGAAAAGTGGGGGCGAAGTAGAAAAATTATGATTACGATGATTCGTAAGGAACTAGAGCGATTTGTGTCTTATTGTGGATGCAAAGATGTTGAGGTCGTGGGGAGGCTTAAAAGTGTTTATAGCATTTATAAAAAATTGCGTGAGAAAAATTTGAATTCGATAGAAGATCTTTATGATATTTTTGCGATGAGACTTATTTTACCGTCACAGTTTGACGAAAAAGGATCGGAAAAAATGGACCATTTGTATAATTTGCTTGGAATGATTCATAGTAATTGGAAGCCTATTACTAAAAAGTTTAAAGACTATGTTGCTGTTCCAAAGCCTAATGGTTATCAGAGTTTACATACTGTTGTCTTGGGGCTTGTGTCGGATGACTTGATGAAACCGGTGGAGATTCAAGTACGTTCTTATGAAATGCATAGACATGCGGAGTATGGAGTTGCTTCTCATTGGATTTATAAACAACGTAAGGGAAAAGTGAGTAGTGATATTTTGCAGTATCAGGTTGAGTGGTTGAAGGGGTTAGAGCAGGTTCACGAAGATTTGGAGGGAAATGCAGAGGTAATGAAAAAAGTAGAAGTTGATATTTTCCGCGATAGAATTTTTGTGCTTACGCCAAGGGGTGAAATCAAGGATCTTCCTGTGGGATCGGTTTCCTTGGATTTTGCATATGCTGTTCATACGGATGTTGGGAATCATTGTATTATGGCGAAGGTTAACGGAAGTGTTGTGACATTGGATCATGAACTAAGAAATGGTGACGTGATTGAAATTATAGTGAAGAAAGATTCTTTGCCGAAATTACAGTGGCTTTCAATGGTAAAGACGAATTTTGCTAAAAATAAGATTAGGAATTGGTTTAATAAATTAGATAGGGAAAATAATGTTAAGCAGGGAAGATTGCTTTTGAATAAACAGCTTGAAAAATTGGGATTGCCGTCGCTTGATCAAAATTATTCTATCCTAAAAAGTTTTGATGGAAGAACTCTTACGGTGGAACAAAGGGAAACCTTGGTAGAAGAAGTGGGAAGAGGGTATAAGGCTGCTGGAAATGTGATTAAGACAGTTTATCCACTTGAAGCTAGAAAAGAAATGATTGGGCAGTTTAGGGATGTTGCTGATAAGAAGGGATTTGTGATGGCTGGGCCTGATTTAGCTTCTCAGGTTTTAGTGGGAGGGGAAAAAGGTCTTCCGATTAAGCTGGGTGCTTGTTGTGGTCCGAGTAAAAAGGACGATATTATTGGTTATGTGACAAGGGGAAATAGGATCACTATTCATAATGCAAAATGTGTTTTGTTGCCGGGATTGGATGAGAAAAGAATGCTTATGGCGAGCTGGAGAGAGCAGGAAGATAGAAAAGCTGAAGGATTTTCTCGTGTAAAGATCAAAATTTCAACGTTATTATCAAGAGTGGGTTTGATTCGCGATGTCTCGATGGTGATTGCCTCTTTTGGGTTGAATATTGTTGATATTAAGTTGGAGGTAGATGATCAACAAGTTCGTAATTTGCATTTGATTGTAGATTTTCCTGCATTGGTGAAATTTGATATTTTGTTAAAAAAGCTTGGGGAAATCCAGGATGTTATTAATGTCGTAAGGGAGGATTAAATCAAAAAAGATTTGAAGGTCTTTCCGGTTTCTTGTTCGATGATGCGATTGAGGAAGTTTTTGATGTGGAAAGTTTCTTCTTTAGTGAGAGAGATTTTTTCGATTTCTGTAAGAGATTTGGTTTTTAGGTATTCGAAAAATTTACGATATTTTCCCTCGAGATTGAATTCGTTTTCTATGGCTTTAAAGTCTGGTATTATGCCTATTCTATCAAGTAATTTGATGATGTAGGCGATGCTTATTAGGAGAGGTTTTTTGGTAGTGCCGAGGTGGAAAATAGTTTTTTCAATTAGCTTTATGAGATTTTCCAAAGTTTGATTTTCATATAGTAATTTGTCGGTGATTTCGGCGATTTGAAGAGCTGAGCTTAATGTCTCAAGATTTTCTTTTACGTTTCTAAAGTTTTCATCTGTAGTGATTTCGGTGATGAGGATGTTTTTTGGACCGAAATATAGCTCGATTGTGCAAATATTGAGAGTTTCTAAATGGCCTGTAAATTTGCTAGTGATTTTCCTGGCACCTTTTGCGACTGCTTTGATTTTGCCAAATTCGTCATTGTATAAAAAAACAAACTTGTCGTTTTCGGACAGATCTTTATGCCCAAGGACAATACATTTCGTAGTAATTTTTCTCATTTAAAGTTTAGAGGTCTTTTGTGATTAAGTGCTCGTGAACTGCGATTAGACTACTGCCGACACTTAATAAGATCGTGATTAATAATTCAACCATCAAGTAGCCAGACATATTTGGAAGTTCGATTTGTAGGTTTTTTGAAAGAACAAGGAGCATGAAGAAGCTTAAGGCGATTGCTAAAACTCCATAAATGACTGCTTCAATAATAAATGGTAGTCTGACGAACCAATGAGATGCTCCTACTAATTTCATGACAGAGATTTCTTGGCGACGCATGAAAATGGTCATTTGTAGGGCATTTAGGATAATAAGAGCTCCTCCAACTACAAATGTCATTATTAACCAGAAAATAACTTGGCGGGTGAAGTCGGATACTTTTAAAAGATTTTTGGAAACGCTTTTGATAATGTTGGTGTCGTCGGTTGAAGTTACATTCGAGAGATAGGCGCTATATTGCTGTTGGTTTAAGAAGGCCGTGATTTGTTCGTGGTATTTTGGGTCGGTAGTGGTAATGCTGAAGCTTGCCGGTAGTGGATTGCCGAGGTTATATTTCTCGAATGATGTCGAAAGTTCTGGATGAATTTTTTTTAGCTGTTCTAGTGCTTGAGCTTTTGTGGTGTATACAACGTTTTCTACTCCTTCAAGATCTTTGATGATGCTCATGATGTTTTGAGTTTGAGGAGTGTCAGTGGTGTCTTTTATGTATAAAACTAAGTCAACTTTTTTGTTCAAGCTAGAAAGAGCGTCTTTGGCAATAAAGTTTACGGAAAGGATGATATTGAAAATAAAGATGATAATGGCTATTACGAAAATTGTAGCCAAAGAAAGAACTTTGTTTCTCCAGATGTTGCTTAAGGCAAACTTCAGGCCTTTTTCAAATAGGTAGAAAGCTTTTGGTGTATTGTTCATAGGAATAATTTAATTTACCGCTATTATACTGTAGCTTCTTTTATAACTTCAAAGTCTTTTTTTGCAGAAAGTGAATTTTTAATAATAGAAGATTTGTACATGTCAGGTCTATATGGCTTTAATCTGACGATTTTCGCGTCTAAATTTAAATCCATAAGAAGTTTGTTGATGTGGTAAGTAAAGGCAAATTGATCATAACCTAAAGCAATTGTGTCGGGTCTATAGATTTTTATTACTTTCATTTTGTCTTTATTGTCCCCTAAAACGACTTTGTTTGCCCAATTGGTGGCCTTAAGATTTTCGAGACGTTCTTTTTCCGTGTGATCCGGTAATTCTCCTTTGATGGTGCGAACGGTTTTGTCTCTGGCGATTACGGCAAGAACTTCTGTTCCAAGTTCTTTTGCTTGGGTAAACAGATTTTCGTGGCCGGCATGCAAATAATCAAAGGTGCCAAATACCATTACGAGTTTTTTCTTGGTTTCTTCTGTCATTTATTTGTTGAGATCTGGAAATATTAAGTTGATGGCGATAAGGCTCGCGAGTATCACTATTATAATAGCAATCAGGATTATGTCTAATGCTTTGTGTTCATTTTCAGGATTTGCAAGGGTTAGTCTTAATGAGGCTAGTCCGTAGATAAGTCCTGTAATCAGGAAGGGGACGTCGAAAGTTTTATTTACAAGGAAGGCTTCTTTTACAAAAAGATTGTTCATGATCAGGGAACTAGAGCTCAAATGTGCTAATCCGCTTGCAATGAAAAATACTAAAGCGACTTTTTTGATGTTTTCGATGGTGTGAAATCTTTTTGTTGGTTCCATAACGAGGTGAATTATATGGCAAGATGTGAAGAAAGGGAAGAGTTTTAGTGCTTTTGAAGGCGGATTTATGTGGGAAGGGGAAATTGATGTTTGCGCTAGAAAATGGTATAATTGCTTGTTATAGTTATTTATAAAACATGGATTCTACTACAAAAGGACAAGATAGGATAGAGGGTGGGGAGGAAGGTGATAATCTGCGTTCGGAATATAGACGAAGGATAATGGAGGCATTGACTCAAATTGATAATAATGCTGAAGATCAAGAGGCGCTGGAGGGATTGATGGAAACTTTAATCGATTTGGAAGATTGGTTAAGGGATGTTTTTGGTGGTGAAGGAAAAGTGTTTTCTCGTGAAATGGAGGACGTGGTGGCTGTTGTGTGGAAAGGGGCTGAAATGGGGGAAGCGATAAGCGATATTCTTAATAAGGCGGAAAAAGCTTATGATGTGTTGGAAGAAAATCCTTTGGGAAAAATGGTGTTGGTTGATGAAGTGATTTTGGATCCGAAAGGGAAATTGGTTTTTATAACTTCGGGAGAGAGGGCGTTTATTGGCCCAGTGTTTCAAGATCGTGTTTCGCAATTTATTAGTGCTGTTCAGGGCGAGGGACTTTATCTTGAGGATATTCAAATGTTTAAAGGTGTCGTGGGGGAAAGAATGAGGAGAAAGAGGTCATATGTGGTATTTGAAATTCCGAAATTAAATAAGCAGGTATTAGTAAATGATCAAGTAGGGGAGGGAACTTTTGTGGTGAATGGAATTGTGGATAGGCGAGTTTTATTTGTTAATAATAAGGATGAATTAAAAGCTAAATTGGGAAATAGAGTACGGATGATTCCTTATAGAAATCGTGAACAATGGGAGAGAGATGTAATGGATTTTCTTTTTAGGGATGAGGCGAAGATGATTGTGGGTGGAGGTGATGAGGTTGGGGGCGTGGATATGGAGCAATATTTGCCTATGAATGCGAAATATTTTACAGATGAAAATATTAGACATGATCTTCAGGCCTATGCGGATGATTTGGGATTGGAAGGGATAGAGAGTCTTAATACGGAAAATCTATTTTCTGTCAAAATCAAGTGTGTTAACGGGGAGGAGGTTTCTGGTCGAACATATTTGAGTCGTGCAGGTATTGTTTTTGGTTTGGCAAGTAGCTCAAGGGATGTTCAGCGTGGTAAATACCTTGAGATTTTGAATTTGTTGAAGAAAAAAAGTGGGATAGAAGTGAAAAAGTATCTACCTATGAATGCGGAATATTTTACAGATGAAAATATTAGACATGATCTTCAGGCCTATGCGGATGATTTGGAATTGGAGGGGATAGAGAGTCTTAGTACTCATAATATAGCGGCTGGTGAAATTATTTGCGCTAATGGGGAAAAGGTTGTTGGTTCAACATATTTGAGTCGTGCGGGATTCGCTCTTGGGTTTGGGGTTAATAGGAGGGAGGCTCATGGTAAGCCTGCTTTGATTTTGGATTTTCTGAAGAAAAAATGTGGTATAGAAGTAAAAAAATATCCACTGATGGATGTGAAATATTTTACAGGAGAAAATATTAGACATGATCTTCAGGCGTGTGTGGATGAATTGGAGTTGGAGGGTATAGCAAGTCTTACTACCAGGAGCATGGGTTTAATTAACAGAGAGAGAATGATTAGATGTGCCAATGGGGAAGATGTTATTGGTCCAACATATTTGAATCGGGCGGGACTTGCGTTTGGATTGTCAACTAATGCAAGGGATGCTCAGCATGGTAAGTATGCTGCGATTTTAGAGTTGTTGAAGAAAAAATGTGGGATAGAAGTTAAAAAATATCCACCGATGGATGTAAAATATTTTACGGGAGGGAATATTAGACATGATCTTCAGGCGTATGTAGATGAGTTGAAGCTGGAGGGGATAAAAAATCTTACAACTAATAAGAATATGCAGCTTGTTAAAATTAGATGTGCTAATGGGGAAGAGGTTGCTGGTCAAACATATTTGAATCGGGCAGGAATTGCTTTTGGAATGGCTAAGACTACAAGGGAGGTTCAACGTGGTAAGCGTTTGGATGTTTTGAATGAACTAAAAAGGAGGGTCGCTGTGGTGGCTGATATTGTTGGTGTTTCGTTACCTAAGGGAGGAGTTGGGACAGAAGAGAAATTAGCTTAATAAAAATTCTTTTCTTTTGAAGACTATTATTGTAGACTTTCGGGCGTAAATAACTCGAAGTTATGTTAGATGAAGATAAAATTAGGCATGTAGCAAAATTGGCGAGAATTGCGCTTACTGATGCGGAAGTAAAGAAGTTTACTCCACAGCTTTCAGGGGTGCTGGAATATATGGAAATTCTCAATGAGGTTGATACGAAAAATGTGCCTGAAACTAGTCAAGTGACAGGACTGCGAGATGTTTTTGGTGATGATGAAGTGGTAAAAGGGCAAGCAAGTCGTGAAGAACTTCTAGAGTGTTCTGAATTGCCTGTGGATAGCAAACAAGTTCGAGTAATGGCGGCGATCAAGCAGTAATGTTCTAAAAAAATTATGGCTGAATTAAATAAACTGACAATTAGGGAAGCGCACGAAGGTTTAAAATCTAAAAAATTTTCTAGTCTGGATTTGACGAAGGCTTGTTTTGACGAGATTAAAAAAAGAGATGGGGATATTCATGCTTATATTACTTTGGATGAGGAGGGGGCGACTGAGAGTGCGAAGGAAGTGGACTCTAGAATCGCAAAGGGTGAAGATATCCCAATGCTTGCCGGTATTCCTGCGGCGATTAAAGATTTGATTAATACTCGTGGGGTGAAGACGACTTGTTGTTCACCATTTTTAAAAGATTTTGTGCCGCCTTATGATGCTACTGTGATCGAAAGATTGAAGGAAAATGGTTTGGTGATGCTTGGAAAAACTAATCTTGATGAATTTGCATGTGGAGCTTCTACAGAACATTCTTGTTTTGGAGTTACGAAAAATCCGCATGATTTGGAAAGAGTGGCGGGAGGGAGTAGTGGCGGAAGTGCGGCGGCTACTGCCGCCGATATGTGCTTTTATGCCTTGGGAACGGATACGGGTGGTTCGATTCGTCAGCCAGCTGCTCTTTGTGGAACTTATGGAATGAAAGTCACTTATGGCAGAGTGAGTCGAAGTGGAGTTACGGCGATGGCGTCATCTTGGGATACGATTGGTCATTTTGCAAAAAATACTGATGATATTGCTTCGGTATTACAAGTAATTGCGGGAAGGGATGTAAAAGATTCGACAACTCCTGATATTGTTGTGCCAGATTATTCTAAATTTTTGAATCAAGATATTAAGGGGCTAAAAATTGGCTTACCTAAAGAATATTTTGGGGAAGGAATTGAAAAGGAAACGGCTGATACTGTAAAAGCGGCTGTAGCAAAATTAGAAAAAGCTGGAGCTCAAGTGGTTGAAGTTTCGCTTCCTTCTACAAAATATGCGATTGCGGTTTATTATATTACGATGCCGGCGGAGCTTTCTGCTAATTTGGAAAGATTTGATGGGGTTCGTTATGGGAAAAAGCCGGAAACTAATCCTGATAATTTGGTGGATTATTATTTTGATGCAAGAGAAGCTGGATTTGGAGATGAGATTAAGCGCAGAATTATGATTGGAACTTATGTGTTATCGGCTGGGTATTATGATGCTTATTACAAAAAAGCGCAGAGGGTAAGAACTGTAATTATTCAAGATTTTGCGAAAGCTTTTGAAAAAGTAGATGTGTTGATTGCGCCTGTTTCACCATTCCCTGCATTCAAAATAGGGGAATTGGTGGATAATCCTTTGGCGATGTATATGGCTGATGCCCTGACTATTCCGGCGAGTGCGGCGGGATTACCTTCGTTGGCGTGTCCTGCAGGAATGTCTAAAGGTGGACTGCCAATTGGTTTACAAATTATTGCTCCACAGTTTGAGGAGGGTCTGACTTTGAAAGTGGCGAGTGCTCTTGAGCGTTTGAAATAGTAAAATTTCTAGAACATCGATAAATTGCTCTTGATTGGTTCGGCCTTGGTTTTTTTATCTGGGGATTTTTTTAGTTCCTCGGTGGATTTTGCTATTTCATGAATGGACATTGGGTCGAACATTTTGCCTTTTGTTTCTAGCATTTTTGAAAATTGCCAACACATATTGAAAATTGCTCTTTGGCTGTTGGCGATTTCAGTGCTCTCGATGATCATGCCGATCAATTCATTTTTGAAGGAAATGATGGCGACTTTATCATCGTAGATATTAATTTCGTTGGTAAAGTCGAATTTTTCAGGTGAAACTAGACACATTTCGCGGAAATATTTGGCGTCTTCGAATTTTACGATTTCTCCTTCGGGGTCTTTTAAACAAATTCCTCGGAGGAAGATGCGCTTTTTGGCACGTTTTTCTACGTAATCTTTATCATAAGTTGGCCAGTTTTTACGAATTTCTTTGGAATTTGAGTAGTTTAAAATTTCGGTTTTAGAGGTTAGAGTGTCGGCATAAATGGCTTTGATTCCATCGATTCCCTCAAAATATCTGATTCTAGGATGACTGGTTTCTCCAGAAAGTCTTTTGAATTCTGGAAGAGCTGATCTTAAGTCGTTGGTTCTTTTTTCAAATTGGTCTACAACTACTTCAGGGTTTAGTCCTGTGAAATAGCTCATTTTTTTCTTTGTGAAATAGCTGACTAAACCACGTGCTTTTAGTTTTTCTAAGATGTCATAAGCGGTCACACGGTTTATCCCGGCGGAGCTTGCAATGGTGGAAACAACGGATGTTCCATTTTTTAAACAAGCGAGATAAACTTTAGCTTCTTTGTCTGCTAGTCCAAGGTTTTTTAGTACTAATGTAAGCGAATCTTCCATGTTTTGAGGAAATTAGTTGTAGAAAATTTCAACGGGCTAAATTATCGAGGAAGGGGGATAAAATATCAATTGGAATTTTTCGAAATTACTTGCAACAATTGATAATTAATTTTTCAATCGCTAGTTGGAATTCGGAATTGTTTTCGGCATAACCTTTAATCACTCCAGTTTTTACTTTGCGGTCGATGTCGAGGAGAGTTTTATAAATGTTTTCAATTTGAGGAATGGTGAAGTTTTTGGCTTGTTTGCAGGCAGTTTGAATTACGAAAGGATGTAATTGGAGTTTTTTGATCATGGTGTTTTGGTTTTCATTTTTGTCCAACATTTCTTTGACTTGGATTAGGATGCGGAAATGACGAACAATCATAAAGAAAATCATACC
>Ga0172381_10002516_pt1 | contig 20224 bp, 34 predicted proteins | sample Leawel6488metaG_FD_119754 | JGI IMG/M metagenome (GOLD analysis project Ga0172381, IMG submission 119754) | Leachate microbial communities from a municipal landfill in Southern Ontario, Canada - Leachate well 64-88 metaG | ecosystem: Engineered > Solid waste > Landfill > Unclassified | place...
AGTTCCTTGCGGATAAGGTCTTGCCATTCAGGGGCAAGATTGTGCAAGTGTACTGTGATAGGGGGTGACCCGGCGCTTCCATAAGGAGACCTAATTACCCCAACTTGTGGGAACTCATCCATTTAGGCGTCCTTCACCGCACACCCACGTCGTGGGGATAGTGTTGTCCCAGTAAGTAATGGTTGGCCCGTTGGGATACCAACGGTCTTGAGGGTACCAAGGGTTAGGAGTAGGCTTGGGGTAGGGGATAGGAGTTGAAACACATGGGCAGGTTGTGTTGAAAGGTGAGTTGCCTCTGCCACACACAGGGCACGCCCACCCAGGCAAACCACCCCCGGGTTTAGATGTGTTCTTCTTGAGCTTGTACTCTTCGAGCTTTTTCTTTTTGGCTGACATTTATATGCTCCTCGTTTACGTAAAATAGTGTTGAATTTTCTCCGGTCCACAAGTCGGGCTGAGTATGCTTAACCCTGTGTTTCCTAGGTTTCTTAGAAGTCTTCTTATTAGGAACAGCCACTTCTGTCTCTTTATCTAAAAACAGGTCAGGTTGTTTGTGTGTCTTTTTCATAATTTAATATTGCGATAGCAGCGGGTTCAAACGGCCTTAACCAGCCTCGGCACGGAGATAGGGCTCCCCAGCCCCCCACATTAGTATCTGTGGATTTACTACTGCTATCATAGGGTTTTCGGCTAACCCTTATTTCTGCTTCCCTAACCGGAGATGCAGAACTTAGTTCCTTTCAACCCGCCATGAACGGGTAAGGATGGAAGCGGGGGCAAGGAATAGACTTAAACTTTGGTCTATTTTAGATTGCTGAAACCAAAGCGAGGAGCCGCTTCCATGAAGACCACTCAATTTACTTGTCATTACTGTCACAAACTATCCTCCCGAAGCAATAAAGAAGTTAACCTAACTAGAAAAAGAGGTTTGCATGTTTACTGCTCTAGAGAATGCTCTAACCTAGGACACCGCTCTCCAGAAATTAGCAAGGTATGTAAAAACTGTGGTTCCGTCTTTTCTAGGCCCAAAAGGCACAAGGATACTCTTACATTCTGCTCTAAAAGATGTTCGTGCAGGTTTAATGGTAAAAAGGTTGGAGAAAGCAGAAGGAAAATTAAGGAGTGCCCAAAGTGCTCCAGTAGTTTTTGGGGGAACTACAAGTTCTGCAAATCCTGCCGAGTTGTTCGTGATGGGAGTTCTGTACCTAAGGTTACTAAATCCTACAAATATTTTGGGCGTATTTGTAGAGAGCACGCTAGAAAAGTAATGAAAAAATCCGGACTTCTTTCCGAGTGCAAGGTATGCAAATTTTCTGGTTTTGTAGAAGCCTGTCATGTTGTTCCTGTTAACAAGTTTGAGTTGACCAGTTCTCTAAAAGACATCAACGACTTAAAAAACCTAGTTGGCTTATGCCCTAACTGCCACTGGATGCTAGACCATGGTAAATTAGTACTACCTTAGCCTCTAGCCCGCCTTGTCAGTAGGATTACCGTTCCCGCCGGGAGTGGTGAACCCTCTAAAGAACACAACTTGTTTGTCAAATAGACGTTCTAGTCTTCCACCGCACCCCGGGCAGGCCGGGTCAGGGTCATCTAGTGGTTTGTCAATATCCCTAAGCACTAGATTACAGGTTTTATTAGGGCAGTAGTAGTCGTATCTCATTGTTACTATAATACCATATTTTGTTAGTGCTGTCAACCCTCAGTCTTTTGGCTTACTAATTATCATCATTGAACAGGTGTCTTCTGTGGGAATAGTGACAGGAAATACTGAGATTATTTTATGCTCTTTTTCAATTAGACTCAGACACTTCTCTAAGTTATCAATATTCCAAACATGCCCCATTGGATATATGGATACATTAACCATTTTTCCCTCCTACTACATTATACACCGAAAATCTATGAATTGAGTAATAATAGTGTATACTGTAGTGTAAGATAAATATCTAATAAATAAAGGAACATATGGACCGGAGAACTCAGGCCTCATTCATGGAAATTGCTTTTTATGTAAAGGAGGCCACCCGAGTAGGGGGGCTCACTAAGGAGCAAGACCAGCATATACGAGAAAAGCTACTAAAAAATCCAAGAAACAAGAAGGCTAGAGAAGAGTTAGTTAAGCACATGCTAGGGTTACCTATACAATTTGCAAAGAAGTATTCCGGCTGTGGCCTTTCGTTTGCAGACATAGTTCAGGAAGGTAACATAGGTTTGGTAAAAGCGGCTAATGCTTATGACCCCTCAAAGAAAGCCAAATTTATAACCTATGCTTATAAATCGGTGTACTGGAGCATTTTAGCTGCTATACGTGATAAGGGGCACATTGTTCGTATGCCAACCAACCTTTTGAGAGCTCTTTCGGACATTAAGCTTGGCCGTAAAGCTAAAAATTTAGGCTGTGATAGTAGGGCTTTATTGAACTCCTTGTCGAGTGACCAAACTGCAAACCTAAGAAATACAAAAAATACAGTATCCTTGAGTACTCCATCAGGGGCAGTTTCGGAAAATAACTATGGAGAAAAATTAGAAGTTAGCTTTTTAGATTCTTTGAAAGACACCTCTTCAGACAAAGCCTTTCAAAATATTGATGATAAAGATTATCATGATAAACTAAAGCGCTCCTTAAAGATACTACTCAAGAAAATTAAGTACTCCGATAGAATTATCATAGAGCAGCACGCCGGGCTTAATGGTAACCCCCCTCTCACATTCACTGAAATTGGTAAACTATCTGGTAGGTCTCCGCAGCAGGTGTTTTTGATGTATAAGAGGGCTGTTCAATCCTTACACCGCATGCGGGGCAGGGTTAAAGAATATGCTTAATACCACAGAAGACCTCTCTACTTATACAAGGCGCGTGTCGAGGCTGTTCCGAAAACTCTCCGCAAAAGAAGAGAGGTCCTTGGGTAGACGTGTTCGTAAAGGAGATGTTGAAGCGATTAATACTTTGGTTGAGGCCAATCTTCCTTTGGTCATGTTTTACGCTAAAAAATTCTCTACCCCCGGTATGGCTCTTTCTGACCTTATCCAAGAGGGGAATATTGGTCTTGTGACAGCAGCTAAGACATTCAATTATAGAAGGGGCTGTCGTTTTTCTACTCATGCAGTATGGTATATCCGAGGGCACATTCACCGCTCGGTAGAAAACAAATCCAGGCTTGTTAAGCTTCCTACCAACTTCTACTATCTTAACAGAAAAAATAGGGAGGCCATTGAGAAAGGAAAGTCTTGTGTAAGGATTCCGTCTAGGATTAAACGAGGGTATAGCCCCTTTGACTATGATTTTAAGTTTATTGAGCTGGAAAGTATTTATAATTTACATACCCAAGACTCTGAATTTATTAGTCTTATGGAAGACCGAGACGAGCTAGAAGAATTAATGGTTGATTTGACAGACTTAGAGAAGAAAATAATCTACCTATACTATGGCTTACACAATATTCCACAATTAAATATTATAGAATCCTCAACTTTCTTAGGAGTTTCGAAAAGCACAGTGGGTAATATTTTAAATCGGGCACTTCGAAAGATGAGGCGCGAAGCTTACGAAACCATACAAAAGCAAGCCACACCCAAGCTAAGTTGCCTAAGCAGACAAATACACCTGCATAAAAACTAAACATTTGGTTTAGTGTTACATAGTATTTTAGATTCCAAAAACCCTCTAGTGTGAAAAAAATAGCTTGCCCCCAGTGAACCCCCCTCGACCCCCCGTCCTTACAAATCTGCCATACACTAAGCCAGATAACCACCCCACCTATAAACTCGAAAATACAGTTAATCGCGTCTAAGTAGGTCATACCGGTCTCCTTGCCTGACTACCTTGGCCCAAAATTTTGAGGAAAATCCCACGAAATTTTGGACTCTAATAGGTATTCTCCTATTAAGGACGCCCAACAAGTGGACTCTGTAATCACCCCAGAAACAGCCCCCGAAACAGAACTAGACCCAAAAGAAGAGGGCTTTCACTTCTTCATTCCGATGGAAAAGTCTTACTTGGAAAAGGCCTTAAGCTCCAAGACAGACAAAGACCCGAAGAGCTGGAAAATTGGGGGGTACGCTTCGAGTTCGGATACCGACCTAGAGGGCGAGTCTATTGACCCCTACGGTATTGACACTACGTATTTTCTTAAGCACGGATATTTCAATGATGACCACCAAAAGGGTGCTGCTCACAAGGTAGGAATACCTACTGAGGCTTTTGTTGACGCACGCGGCCTGTATGTTCGTGGTTACCTCCTAAAGGATATTCCCGAGGCTCAGGGAATTTATCGGCTCATGCAGGCTCTTGCAAAGGGTGAGCACGGGCGTCAAGTTGGGTTCAGCGTCGAGGGCAAGGTTCTTGAGCAGCAGGGTGGGCACATCCTCAAGTGCTGGATTAAAGACATTGCTATCACGGCTAATCCTGTTAACACTAAGACATATGCTGAGCTGATTAAATCGCTCAAAGAGAAGTACGGCCCGGATGTAGAAGTGTCTGTCGAACCCACGCCCGACCTTATTAAAAAAGCCGAAGAGACTGTCCCTCTGTCGGAGATTAAGCAACACGCTGGAGTGGACAAGAAGCATTTTGAGAAGATAATCACTCTGGCCGAGGAGATTAAGACCGAAGCCAGCCAACTCCTTTCCGAGGACAAAGAGGAATTCGGGAAGGCTCTGTCAGCTGGGCATAACACAGGAAATGGCGGGCCAGTAGGCCAGCAAACCGGTGGGGGTGCCCTCAGAACCCAAGACCTCGATAATACCCTGAAGGTAACGACCAATGTTGAAAATGAGGACCCTGAAATTGTTAACTACACTATAAAAAAGAGTGGAATTGATGATATTAACGTAGTTAGGAAGATAATCCAGTATGCGGCCTTACTCAAAGAACGAAGCTAAATACTGGAAAAGTTAATTAAATTTTGGGCTACTTTGACGCAGTATACGAAATTAAAATAAAGCTACAAAAAATTCAAAGCGAGGTTCAAGTCGATGAGCGAGAATACCAAGGTGAGCGGGGCCGATATTGACAAGGCTCTTGAGGCTATTCAGTTGCACAAGTCCGTTGAAGACACCGTTGTTCTCGAGAAGGCCATGCCTACTGTGCCCAAGCGCACAATGGGCGGAGAAGTTGCTCCCCAGAATGACGAGCAGGGCGTTGATGTTGGGCGTAACCAAAAGAACGTGAAGGATGTTGAGTTGGGTCGCCTTCCCCAGAGCAAGGGTAGCGGAAACTTTGCTACCAGTTACAAAGAGGGAAATGGCCTCTCGGATGCTGAGAGAGAAAATGCCAAGAATCCCCAACCTAACCGTGGAATTACTAAAGCCGTAGACGAGAGTTCCAAGTCGTCTGACAAAGAAGTTGAGAAGGCATTCCCTGACAACTTCAAGAAAGACGAAGACAAGAAAGACGAGAAGGTCGAAAAGGCTTTCCCCGACAACTTCAAGAAGGAAGATAAGAAGAGTGATGAAAGCTCAGATTCTTCCGTTGAGAAGGCTGTCACTCCTGAGAAGGAAGACAAGGGCATGTGCAAAGCCCTCGATTTGATGGCCTCTGCGCAGAAGCATCTGACCAAGGCTTTTGAGGACGGCTCTGATGCCGACTTGGATAAGACTGGTGAAAATCTAGTTGAAGCCAAGAATGTTATTCTGAAGTCAATTGAATCGGGTGAGAAGATTTCTGAGGAAGTCATTACCCGTCTTGACAAGTCGGCTCGTTACTTCAGCAAGGCTCTTGAGACCTACGAGAAGGAAGATGCCGATGGTCATGTTAGGGCTGTTGAGAAAACCCAGAAACACCTTGGTAAGGCCATCGCGGCTTACCAGTCATTCCAGAAGTCACTTGATGCCACTCCTGTCAAATCCGAGGGTCTGAAGTTTGCTCATCGGGATGGCAAGGTTGTGCTAGAGATGACCGAAGACGAGGCCAAGCTGGTTCGCAAGTCTCTGCAGAAGGACAATCTATACAAGTCCTTGGAGACCGAGATTCCAGAAGAGGCCAAGAAAGTTCTAGATGCGACTCCGTTGCTTAAGAGTCTGTTTAGCAACATGACTACAGCCTATGACAGGCTTCAGGATACTGTTGCTGACAAGAGCGAGAAGGACCGGGACTTCCGTAAGAGTGTCTCGAGTGCCGTCGAAACTCTTGGTAAGAGTGTCAAGCAAGTTCTTGAGGATGTGGAAAGCCTGAAGGGTACCCCGAACCTTCGCAAGTCAATTGTGAGTGTTGTGGAGTCCCCCAAAGCTGAGGCCACAGTTAACGAGACGATGGACAGGGCCCATATCGAGGCCACGCTGGAGAAGGGGCTGAAGGCTCAGTTGATTGAGATGCCTCTCTTCCTAGCTTGGGACATCGACAAGGTCATGGACGTTATCCCTGAGAAGTACGTCGAGGCTTGCAAGTACATCGACGCTCGTACCAAGTAAGAGTAGTAGCTGTAAGTGAACCCCTTCGGGGGCACTAAATTGCTGGGTCGGCATTAAAGACCATAATTTTCAGGAGGCAGAACATGTTTGGTGGAGACTTCGGAGTTAATTCCACGTTCAAGGAAATGGAGTCTGGGTTCGGTATCGGTTCTGCCCAGCAGTTGAACGAGCTGCGCAAAGCACTTAGCGCAGGCTATATTACAGGTAACGGTGGCCCCGCTGGCCAGCAAACTGGTGGTTCGGCTCTGCGTGTGCAGTCGCTGGAATCCAGCTTGAAGGTCTTGACGTCCACTCAGCGCCACTATAAGTTCTGGCAGGAAGTTCCCAAGACCCCGGCGTACTCGACTGTCGAAGAGTACAACACCCTGAGTCAGTATGGTGCTGATTCCGGTGGGTTTAATACTGAAGGCGAGTTGCCTCAGCAAGACGACAGTACTTACACTCGTAATGTCGCGCTAATCAAGTTCCTTGGCACGACTCGTCAGATTACACACCCCCTGAGCTTGGTGAAACCGGCCCATGGTGATGTGATTGCCCTTGAGAACCAGAATGGTATTCTCTGGATTCTCCGTCGGTTGGAGTCCGCCTTCTTCACAGGCGATTCGACTCTCGCCGTTGGTGGGGCCGAGGGTGCGGAGTTCAGTGGTTTGTCGAAGCAGATTGATGCGGCCAACGTAATCGATATGCTTGGCAATCCTCTCTCCGAGGAAGTCATTGAGGAAGCCACGAACATTGTAGCGCAGAACTTCGGTACTGCTACTCACATGTTCCTGTCTCTTCGCGCCATGGCTGACTTTGCCAAGACTGTGTATGGCAAAGAGCGCTTTATGCCTCAGCAGGCTTCAGTGGATGCTAATGGGCAGGTTGGATACTTCATCCAGTCCATCACCACTCAGGCTGGCCCGGTTGGTCTTCGCCCCGACGTGTTCGTGACGAACACCCCGACAGTCCCGACCCCCCGCACGGGAGCTCCTCTGGCCCCTGCAACGGTTGTGGCTACTGCCGGTGGCACGGGTGGCAGCTTCTATAAGGACGGCGCTGGTACGTACCTGTACAGCGCAGCTTATGGGCACCACCAGTACGGCGAGTCGGCTGCTACTGCGGCTACCTACGGCGGTCCTGCTGGAGTCATTCTGGCTGCGGCTGACCTGACGAAGGTTGTCAGTGTAGTGGTTACTTCTCCTGCCGCCTTCACAGGTAACGTCCCTGAGTACATCAGTATCTATCGTACTCAGCCTAACGGTGCGGTTCTTTACCGTATCGCTCGGACTGGGCTTACCGTGGTCACGGGCAGCACTGGTCAGACCGTTGTCGATGCCGACGCGGTTATGGCTGGCACTTCGGAGGCGTACTTGGGTGAGATGAGCACTCAGGTTCTGCACTTCAAGCAGCTGAGCCCTCTGGCGAAGATGGACCTCGCAATCGTGGGGCCTGCTTATCGCTGGATGATTTTACTCTATGGAGTTCTCGTGATGTACGCCCCCAAGAAATGGGTCAAGTTCATCAATATCGGGAGTTCCAGCGCAGTAGCCACGGTCTAAACTAACGCCACTTGAAATAGTGGCCTAAAATAAGCCCCAAGGACCAAAAATTCTTGGGGCTTTTTGTTGCGTATAGTACATAGAGTATGATATAATTAGCTTGGTTAGATAACAAAGGAGAGTATTCATGAAAACCTGTTCATCCTGCGGTGTAGGTAAAGAGCTCCAAGAATTCTATAAGGATAAGCGCAATTCTGACGGCAGGTACTCAAACTGTAAAAAATGCCATAACTCTAACACTATCCTATGGGGTAAAGAACACCCTGAAGTAGGTAGAGCCCGGGCCGGGAGATGGTACAACAAGCACAAGAAAAAGGCTGGTTAACTTGATAACTAAAAAATGTACTAAATGTAAATTAGTGCTGCCCATCGATAGTTTTTATTGTGACGTGAGGATTAAAACAGACGGGCACTACGCGCACTGTAAAAAATGCCACGGGGGCATGTCTACTAAGTGGTCAAAAACGAACTCAAAACGAGTTAATGAACTATCTTGTGCTTGGTCCAAACTAAACCCCAACAAAGTTCAAGCCAAGTTAAGACGCCTGCGTTCTGACCCAGCCTACCGCAAGAAAACCAACCAATGGAACGCCAATTATAAGAAGCGCAATAGCCATAAGATTAACGCTATCAATGCTGGGCGTAGAGCGTTGTTGCTTCACGCCACTCCCCCTTGGCTTACTACTGAAATGAAGTGGGATATTGAGTTTATGTATTATATAAGGTCACAGATGAAGGAGCCGGAGAAGTGGAATGTTGACCACTACTGGCCGTTGGATGGGGCCGTTACAAATTGTAACGGGTTGCATGTTCCATGGAATCTGCGATTGATACCCAGCTCAGATAATGTCAGTAAGCTTAATCGGGCCCCATTACTCTTACCGTAGCTTACTCATTTCCCACAGTACTTTATCCGCAGCATAGACGTCTTCTATTGAGCAGTCCCTTGTTTTGTAGGTCATTAGGGCCCAGTGTAGCAGACGGGCCTTTTCTCTTAGCTCGTTATACTTAGACAAAAGGTCCATATATTCTTCTCTCATTATAAATGGCCGGTCTTCAATAGGGCATAATTTTACTTCAACTTTTAAGTTTTTCTCCATCATTTCCCCCGGACCTCAGCTTCGATTTCCTTGACAAGAGAATTAAACTTCATCACACAGATATGGCAGATTTCAACTGTCGGTTTCTTATGGTCGGTACCATCCTTAAACAGGCTGGACTCCCCCACTATCATTCTTCCGCACAAATCACATAGATGTTGTATCATATTTTCTCCTATTCTTTGCCTTCAGTTTGTCTATTACCGAAGTAATTTCCACTTTGGCCCGTTCCTTGATTATTTTCATCATGCCATGTAAGGAATCCCCGCACCCCAGGCATACATCAATACCCATATATTCGTGACCAGTCATAATGGCAGAAAGTGCCTTATCACTAAAGTAATGGTCTTCACCACACTCTTTTCCACACAGGTCGCAGAATGTTTTAGTCATTTATAGGCCCCTCTATTGCATTTAGATATCTGTCATTCAGTCTGTGAATTCTGGCATACTCCGGCCACGGAGCAAAGTGCCCGCATTTGAACTGGCAGAACAGGTTGTCCTCTCTTATTAGCTCTACACACCCAATATTACGGTTGGAGCATACGTGTGAATGCAGGGAGGCCTGTTCAGGGTGTGGGGAAGGCTGTTCGTTGTTCATTTCTTTGTACTCAGCCCTTTTGAGTCTCCTAATGGCGGAGCTTCCCTGTACTCACCCCTCAGCAGAGCTTCCATGATAGCCACCTTCTCTTCTAGGTACCACCCATACCCGTAAGGGTTTGTAACAAATGTGTGGAATTGTACTTTGGAGCACCCCAGTAGCTTAAGTGTGAGCCTGTACACCAAATACTTAAATATGGTTTTTAGGTACTGTATCATTTACTTTCCTCCTTTTTTATCACCTTGTCGCAATCACAGTCTTTTAGTATCTTCTTAACATGCATGTAGAACACCAGTTCCTTTTCGTAGTACTCTTGTGATTTATGGTGGAGTTCAAAAAACGTACGAATAGCATGCTCGTGTATTGCTTTTTCTTCTAAATAATCTAGAAACTGCCGGGGGGGTGCCCCCTTAGGGGGCTTTACTGGCGCGTCGATTTTAAGTTCAAAATATTCTCTAACCTCCAGTAAGTCGTACACTCCTAGAGCAAGATTAAAATATTCGCATTTCCAGTACATTTCATCGCACTCGGCTTGTGCGTAGGAGACCTGCAGAGTTAGGAACACCGACATCAGGGCTATTTTAAACCCACTATTCATTTCGCCCTCTTTTCAAAATATCCAGTTTTATTACTAAAGTATTTCCCATCTTCCCACATCTTCTCTTTGTAGGTCTGGATGAACTCTGGCCCCATGAGGACAGTGGCATCGTGGGCTAGACCCACTAATTTTAGATTCATTTCAGCAATTTCACACTCTTCCTCTACAATTTCATACCTATTCGTTAGAGAATTAATGAGTGTAAAAAAGGACAATAATATTAATATTAAGGCTATCTTGAATCCATTACTCATTGCCCGTAGACCTCCACCATAGCTCTGGTTTTGTCAATAATTTTAGCTACATCTTCAAGGTCATCTGATTCGTTATGCTCATCCCCCGCTGTTCTCAGTGTAGTAGCCTTTTCTCTCAAGTATAGGGCTAGCTCGTCAAGGACTGTGGAAACCACGTAATCTTTAACCACTGTACGAATCATCTTTCTGGCTTGCACTAGTTTCATTTCGAATTCCTTTCAGCCCAAACATATAAATAAATTAGTCCCACAATTGGAACTCCAAAATGGAGCCAACCAAGTAGGACGTTCCAGTACCATCCCAAGCCATCACCCTGCCAACCATTGCCCCATTCACTTAACCTATATCCTAAGTGGTACCAATGCTCATTCCAGTTAGAAAACATACTATAAAAAATACAGGATAACCCAGCGACAACAATAGCAGCCACAATAGTATTTCCCAGTGCCCTATACGACTGCAGGATAACCTTAGCCCAGCAATTCTTATCTGTGTGTTTCACTTCTTCTCCTTTTTCCAAGCAGCATTGAGTGTTTGCATAACCCACTCTCTTTCTTCAAAATAAATGAACCTACAGACGACCCTTTTATTGTCGTCAATTAAGATAAAGGGTCTTTCGCACCAACACGACACGTCATTAATGCCTTTGAACGGCCCGGTAAATGGACACTTAACCTTAGTGGATATCATTTCTTTTCCAGTAGCTCGGGATTTTCATAGATATTACCAACTATCTCTATTTTTGTGGGGTCATTATAGTAGTCAAGTTCGATAAACTCATCCTCTTCGCTGCCCCTTCCTCTTTCCCTAAAATAGAATCCAGTTAATCCATTCCATGACCCGTCGTACCCAATTTTACCAAATATGATTTCTTCACCATCACTAGTAATGTCTCCCTCATAAATTTCCTTGCCATTTACATCTTTGAGCCCAATATATTGCAGTAACACATACCTATCCTCAAAATGTAATACTCCGTGTTCGGAGTCCACATCTGCAGAAGATTGCTCTGTGCCCTCAAAAAAATAAACGGCCAGAACGGAATCACGCATGCATCCACTGACCTTATCCCATACCCTGAACTTAAGCTCTCTCATTTCTTTCCCTTTACTACAAAGAATCCTACTGCTGAACACTTAGTGCACAGTTTACCCGTACTTGACCCGGTATTTGGGGTGGGCTCAACCTCCCATCCAGTGCCTTTACAGTCCTTACACAGGCGAATAGCCTTTCCTTGATAAGCATTAAGAATAGCTACTATCTTATCTCCAAGCTCTGTGTCTAATTCATTCACATTCCGGTCGCAGCAGGAGCAACCCCAGTGTGTACGTAGGACAGCCCTATCTCCGTAGCAGATAGTGCCCTTACCCGAGCCGTCTTTGTACCCGTTTGTGAATTTCATTTCAGCCTTTCCCATCACCAGTTCTCCACACCGAAGAATGTTTCCCAGCCCTCAGTACCGAAGTAATCATCTTCGTCCAGTTCGTCCAGACGGTTTACCAGAATATTGAGTAGCTGGTCTTTGGCGCTTTCACTCAGCTTGCTGATATCCACATTAAGCCTCCCTTTTCTTTTTCCAGAGTTCTGAAAACTTATCCAAGTACTTTTGCTCTGCCTCTTTAGGGGCCCAGCACTCGCCCATACTGAGTCCGGAAACGTTTTCAATTTCGCTTTTGCTCAACGGGAAGCGAGGGTGCAATGGGGACATCAGGGTCAGTGCTTCGATAGCGAGAGCTTCCCCATCGGAGTCGTGTACCATGTCGAAGTAGTTTAGTGGGACCCCAAATTTTTTGGCAATTGCTTCCATAAGGCGCTCTTCGGCCTTAATATACTCGGGCAGCCTGTACTTAATAGGCTTTGGGACGTCAACTAGGTAGGCTTCAGTAGCATCGTGCAGCAGTCCTGCTAACTGAATGTAGGGCCCTTCCATGCGTAGAAGGTTTGCCGCTTCGACACAGTGCTGCGCCACACTGTGAAATTCCCTGACGTGGCCACCAAACCTGCACTGATTGGACAGTGCGTGCGCGATATCAGGCAGTAGGATTAGCTTGGGGTCGGGGTTAAATGGGTCAATCATAATCCCCGAGTAAGTTTGGATGTAGTTGGTTGTCTTCACCGGTTCCTCTTTGTTTTCTTAACTAGCCAATTATTATTCATGGCTACCCACTCAGCTAGCCCCCGAACGGTTGTAGAATTGGGGGCTGTATTGGTCTTACAGAGCAAATCCACCAAGCGCTCAATTACAGCCTTAGCCACTCTGGGGTTTTTATAATTGATATAGTCTGTAACTTCTTCTATATACAGATGTTTCAAAATTTCTCTTTTCTCAGTAACCGGCTTCCAAGGAAACCGCTCTCGACATTTCCCTAGAGCAATACATGCACAGCATAGTCTTTTTCTTGTAGACGTTACCCTTTTTTGACGCCACTTTCAACCACCCCGGTCCACACCTGCTGTGGGGCCAAGGTTCTTTTTCCGTTCTCCCCGGGCAGTCGTTGTGGTAGCAGTAGAATTCTACGTGGTATTCCTCAGGTAGTTCCATACTACAGTATACACCTAACTCTCTAGTTTTCCCCTAGGAATCTTCTGCAAAACTTCGTCCAATGACAGGGGGTAATAGTTGTGACAATCCATCCCAACGTCTAGGCTATTAGTGTATGGAGACATCTTTCCGTGGCAGTGCCCATGCAAGTGAAACGAACCGTGGAAGCTCCTAGGCCAGCTCCTGTGGGGATAGTGGGACAGCCAGAAACTACCCTGCCCCGGGGTATCCACCATCATTACATCGTGGACCGAGCCCCACTTCAGCTGGTGTACCTTATTGTTTCTGTCGTGGTTTCCAACGATTAGGTGCTTATCCCCATTGAGCTTTTCGAAGATAGCTTCCATATCAGGAAGCCTCATATGTAGAGCAAAGTCACCTAGGAAGAATACCTTGTCCTGCGGTGTAATCTTCTCATTCCAGTTTTTAATCATGAGGTTATTCATGTCGTACCCAGTGAAGGGTCGATTAAGGGCCTCCAAAAAATGCCCGAAATGTGTATCGCTACAAAAAAAGAACATAGCTACTCCTGATGTTACTGTACCATAAAACAGGGCCTTAGTCAACCCGTCTGTTTGCGCTCTTTCTCTATAGTATACACTAATTTTCTCAAAACCCCTAAATTTTGGGCTTTAATGACAAATTATAAGGAGAAATTGGATGGCAACTAGCCCACTCGGCCCGGGGATGCCAATACAGCCTAACCCGACCTCAGAAGTTAATACTCCTGTAGCTAATATTCAGAATAGTACAATAATGACTGTGGCGGAAGTAAAACAAAATTTCCTGTTCGGTATTCCTTTAACTAGTCCTCTCACGGGGGCTACCATGAGTGATGGTGCTATACGTTACATGATAGACGCCGCTACTGATTGGTTGGAGCGGGAATTGAATATCAGTATACGCCAGCGGTATTGGAATCAAGAACGTCATGACTATGTGTCTACGGACTACTTGAACTACGGACTTATGCGTCTTAACCACGTTCCTATTCTTAAGGTTACGGAGTATCTAGTTATATACCCTGATACTGGCCAAACTACCCAACTGCCCCTTGATTGGGTTCAGATGGACATGGAAGGTCTTAACGGGGTCACTCAACTAGTCCCGGGGGTTGGCTCAGCACAATCCTATATCATTGGTATGGGTAACAACATGCTTCCGATGATTTTCAAGACCGCTGATTACCTTCCAGACCTATTTAAGATTTCCTATTACTCAGGGTTCCCAAATAATAAGACGCCTCAAAATATTACACAGGTCATAGGCAAGAAGGTACAAATAGATGTACTTACCCAAATAAGTAACATGCTACTTGGCTACGGGGTCGTGAATCAAAGTATTGCTATTGATGGGGCTAGCCAAAATATCAGTAAGATACCGTTTATCTATGAGAAGCAGATAGCACTTTTGAGGAAGCAGATTGCTGAGGAAGTTTCGACCCTGCGTTCTTTCTATTCTGGCATTCGCATGGTCGTGGCTTAAATGGCGGCGGCACCCACTAGTCTAAGTTATACTATAAATGGGTTAGGCAAAGCTGTTATAGCTTGGGCTAGGACTATTGGCGCAGTAAGTTACAATATCTACAAACGTTCAGACGCCATCGGAAGCTTGGGAAACCCCCTAAATATTTCCCCTATTCAAGCGTTTACTTATACCGATTTAGCCTTTGTTGGTACTATTGAGAATTACTATGTAGTTACTTCGGTAGATGCTTTAGGAGCGGAGAGCCTCCCATCTGATACACTATATATTCCTTATCAATCTGGGTCAGCCTATGTAATGCCCCGAGTAGATTTATGGGCCCCCGCCTTTGACAAATTTGTTACTGAACGCGGGTATAATGTTATTTGGGAAAAGGCGATTAGCTGCCCATGTAATACTAGCACTAAATCTACTACAGATGCTACGGACCTTAATTGCCCACTGTGTCATAATAAGCATTTTATCTGGGTTAGCCCAACACCTATAAAAGCCATGATGACTTCCTTAGGTAGAAACTTTAACCTTGAGGAGGATGGTATTTATCAGGTGGGGACTTATAAGGTTACCACCCACTCTGAGTATAAGATTGGATTTTACGACAGGCTAACTTTTACTGAAAGCACTGCTCCGTTTTCCCAGACCATAGTTAAGGGTGCCTTAGGCGGAACTGACGTACTTAGGTTTCCGGCCATTACAGTTAATCTACCCATTATCGACATTAATGGAATTCAGTACACAAACGGGCCCGATTTTCAAATAACAGCTACAGGGGATATTCAGTGGGTTGGCACCACTCAGCCTCAGAGAGAACCGGCGGTTGGGGCTAGCTACGGAATCGCGTATAACACTCAGTGGAGAATGTTATCGACTGAATACGCACATGATATTAGAGATACGCACGTCCAACTTGGCACAGGTTCCCCTGTATTTGTGAAGATGGCTCGTCAATGCCTGTGCCGCCTGGAATTTTTCTTCGACCAATAAGAGGGCCCAATGTTCGGAGTAGAATTTTCCTTAAAAGCCAGAATACCTGGCAAAGTGATGAGCGAGTATGAAGAAGAATATGACATGCACAAATTTGAGGAGGAGATTCAGGACGAGATATTAGACGAAGCTATGTCAGAGTGGCAGCAGTTGGCCGCAGCTACTCTAGGAGATACCGCTGAGGGGTACATAGCTTCCATGCAGGCGGGTAAAGACAGTAGCGGAGGTATAATTCTTATGCTGGACGATACCTCCTCTGAAGGTAAGCTGGCCAACATGCAGGAGAAAGGCGCTGGAGCTTTTGACATGAAGCCGGGGCTGCTTGCAGGAAACAGCAGCAGAGTAATTCCCATAACCCACGGGGATGCTTCGGGGGGAGGGGCTAATCCTATGCCAAAGAAGACTCTCCAAAAAGCCAAACTCATGCATATGGGGGAGCGTGAAGGCGGTAGGTTTAAAGATGCTTCTAGACGTAAGTCTAACAGTGTTACAGATTATAAGCATAAAAATAGTTTATACAGTGGGATGGTCAGGCCTTCGAAAGCGGCAGCTAAGGCTTACGGAGGGGGGTTTGTCACCTTCCGTACGGTGTCACAAAATAGTGCCCCCGGGTCTTTTTGGCACCCGGGATTTGAGCCACTTGACTTGATAGAGAAGGTCAAGGAACACATTACGCAGAAGTTTTCGGACATACTTAACAAAGCCCGAGACAGGGAATACTAACATGAGCATAAGCGCCCCAGAGGTAACTATCGAATCTGTCATCCAAACAGAGTTCGCCGCGTTAATCACAGCTGCAGCTACCCAGATACCTCTTATATTCACTGATTTTCCGGCTGACTATATAGCTGACTGTATTAGCTATATTACTGACCCAGATTTCAAGGTCAACACTATCTTTTCATACTACTTTGACCCGGCTGTTCTTCCTGCCTTTAATATCGTTCTGGCTTCTGAAAATGAGTCACCAGATAACAGGCAAATGTACCTCAACGATGCTATAGAAACAGCGGAACAAATTCCCAATACTCAATCCTATACTCAATATGGCAGTGATTGGGCTTGCAGTGTTAGTATAATTATTCGGGCTCAAAAAGCTCGCCAGTGCATCGTTTTATACAATATCATAAAGTGGATTCTTCTGAAGAACCGGATGGTTCTGGAAGCTGCCGGGATTAAGGCCTCTAAATTCAGTGGAAGTGACCTTGCCTACACCCCTACACCGCCTACCTTTATATTTAATCGACAAATTAAGATGGATTGTCGTATATATAACACCGTAGACACTCTTGTGGCTCCTCCAGCCCCCCCATCAATTACCGTAAATCACGTGGTTTCTGCTTGGCCAAGCGAGGTTAGGACTATGGAAATCGAGGATGAGGTTTTAGGGCAATAAAGCCTCTAATCCTAGAAAACCCCCTTAAATTTTGGGCTTTAAAGAAGAAAAGGAATTGAAAAGTGACTGAAACTCCCGAGGAAAAGCCTGTTGTTAAGCCTACTTCTGCTAAGTCTGCTGTTAAGAAAGAGGCTCAGCGTAATGTAATGGGAATTTCCGATTACTGCAGGGTAGCAAGGCTAACCCCACGGCAAACCTTGGCTTTTACAAAAACCAGCAACAGCCAGAACAGTGGCAAGCAGTTTACACTAGATGAGTGGAATACAAAGAGGACAGAATTTTATTCCCGTAGGGCTTAAAGAAAACTAGGAGATTCACGATGACTTTACAGGCCGCTTTCGCTGGCAGGATTCTTACCCAGCCTGGTTCTCTTTCCGTAGTTGATTCTACGGCACTAAATAATCCCCAACTAGGGTATTCTGGAATCGTTGCCATCATTGGTTCATGCCTTAGTGGCCAGCCAAAGGTTCCTCAGCTTTTCAATTCTCCCGGTCAGCTCAAGGCTGCTTTGGGAAGCGGGAATGCTTATGATGGCGCTCGTATGGCCTTCAATCCTTCCAACCAGCTTGTTGAGGGAAACTATGTTCGCCCTCAGCTGGTTTATGTGGTTCGTGCTGACGCCGCCACTCAAGGTTACATCACTCTAGATGATAGTCTTGGCGCAGATTCCATCACTCTTACTGCCAAGGACTATGGTGTTCAGACTAACCAAATTGGTGTTCTAGTCACTGCACCTACCCCGAATAATGGTAACACCAACGCCGTTGACATAGCTATCAGATATGGAACGTCTACCGAATCTTTTACCAACATCGGAATGACTCAGGTATTCTCAATGACATACACTGGGGCTGGTGTAAACACGGCTGCAGACGTCCTTATAAGTTCTACGGCTTGTACCGTTGGTGGAGTTCCTGCCCCCGGCATTAAAGTTACTATTACCGGGGCCGATTCTGCGGATTCTTTTGAGGCCCCATTCTCCGTGTACCCCACGCTGAAGGACTTCAGGGAGAAGGCAGTTTCAGTTTCAGCTCACTATACTGTTGCCCCCTATGTTTCTAATGAAGCTACCTATCAGCTAGTAAACATGGATTACTCCACAACTAGTATTTTAGTGGGAACAAATATCAAGTTTTATGATGTACTAAACCAGCTAGTTACGGCCATTAATAACGGGTCGGCTCTTGTTACGGCAGCCCGCGCAACTACTGGAGGCAGCCTTCCCCCCACCTACCCTAACCCACCCTTGTATAGCTACTTAGCTAATGGTTCGACTACAGCTCCTACCAATCTTGACTATGATGCTTGCTTGACAGCTTTACAGCAGTACCGTGTTAATTTTGTTGCTCTTGCTGCTGGGTGTGTGTCTTCTACTGATACCACCCCAAGCACGGCAACCGGTGCTGGGTTAGCCGATACCTTTACGGCTTGGCTAGACACAATGCAGGGTGAGAATGAATGTCATGGCCACGTCGGTACTTACATGACCAGCAGCAATTCAGTTAACTCGACTTTTGCTGTTCTCGAAACACTGGCCCGTGAAATTAATGATGTTAACTGTAACCTATGGACAGACTCTATCATGGTCCCTAATGACCAAGGCGTGGCTACTTGGTATGACTCGTGGATGACGGCGTGTATGGCTGCTGGCTTCCAAGCAGGTACTCCCCCGGGTACGTCGTTCGTTCAGAAGTCATTCAACATTCTGAATGCTCGACACTACGAAGACACTGTAGACTTGCTCAACCCTTACATTTATGGCGACCAGCTAGTTCTGGCCCATCTGTCGTTTATGAAGTTCAACGACGCTACCAAGAGCTGGAACATTGTAAGGGCGTTGACGACTTACAGTGCCGATGGTAATGACTATAACATCGAGCCCGGAATTCGTTCCGCTACCAACTATGCTGTGTATTCTATCCGTCAGAACATCGAGCAGAAGTTCCTTGGGGCCCGCACCCTGTTCAATCAGGCTGGTAGTACTGCGGATTCGATGAAGAACGAAGTTCTGGCATATGGGCGTCTTCTGGAAGACGCTAATGTCATCGTCAAGGGCACGGCTCTCCAGAACAACCAGATTGTTACTCTACCCGCACTTGTGGTGGACAACGTGTCTATCAGTGGAGATATTGCTCGTTTGAGATATGGCATACGCCCGATAGGTGCCGTGAACTTCATAATGCATACTGTTAGCTTGAATTCCGTTCAACAGGTTGCTACGGCATGAGCTTAAAATTGTGCTTGGGGTGCAGTAGAGATTTGGATGTTTCATTTTTCTATGCGCGTAGTGACTCTTCTACACTAAGACCAAAGTGTAAAGATTGCTATAAGAAGGAAAGGCACAATCTGTATGTTAAGAAAAGAGAGATTATTCTAAAACAAACAAAAGAGTACTCCCTAAGCCACCACGAGCTACGTCTTAAGATAGATAGGAAATATAAGAAAAACAACCACGAAAAGGTAAATAGTGGGCGTAGAGATTACTATAGCAGAAATAGTAAGCTTGAGATTTCTAGAACAAGGGCATGGGAGAGCAAGAATCCCGGGATGGCCCTGTTCTATGTTAGGAAGCATCAGTTAGAAAAGAAACACAGGGTTCCTAAGTGGTTAACAGAGGAACAAAAAGATAAGATAAAGGAAGTGTACAGAAACTGCCCAGAGGGGTTTGAAGTAGACCACATTGTTCCCCTGTTTGGTAAGAATGTTTCTGGGCTTCATGTACCACAAAATCTTCAGTACTTACCTGCTGGGGAAAATAGAAAAAAGTCAAACAGGTTTGAATTACAAGAAGTAACTAGGTAACCTAGAGGAGACAGTAAAATGGCAACAAACAGCTATACGGGAGCGCGGGCAATCTTCAAGCTTGCAAACAAGACCGTCGCTATGGCTACCGGGGTTACCGTAAACCAGAACATCAACTACGAGCCTATTCATGTGCTCGACCTTCTCGAGGTCAAGGAATTTGCCGAGGTGTCGTATGATTCCTCTATTTCCTGTGAGACCATTAAGGTCATTGGGCAGTCGCCTACTCAGATTGGTATCTTCCCTCATGTTGACCTGATGTCTATTCTGTTGCAAGGCGAGTTGAACGCTGAGCTGTATGACCAAGTCACTGGGGCGTTGGTCTGCGTTGTGCAGGCTATTAAGCCACAGGGTAATAACTTTGATGTTCGCGCTGGGCAGGTAGTTGCTAATAACCTGACCTTCGTGTGTAAGAGAGTCTTGGACGTCTCCGAAGCTAACGGAGGCGTAGTGGGGAGTGGGTCACCACTTACCCCCTAAAATAAATCTAGTGGAGAAGTAACACATGGA
>Ga0172381_10002517_pt1 | contig 20217 bp, 20 predicted proteins | sample Leawel6488metaG_FD_119754 | JGI IMG/M metagenome (GOLD analysis project Ga0172381, IMG submission 119754) | Leachate microbial communities from a municipal landfill in Southern Ontario, Canada - Leachate well 64-88 metaG | ecosystem: Engineered > Solid waste > Landfill > Unclassified | place...
CCCAGGTCCCGTACGGCTTTCTCTCTTTCCGGTTCGGTATAACAATAACGTGTCTCTTTCTTATTCCTGACACGGAACAGGGGAGTTTGCAATATGTATATGTGTCCGTGCCGTACCAGTTCCGGGAAGAATTGCAGGAAAAAGCTTAACAACAACATGCGGATATGCATTCCGTCCGGGTCGGCATCGGTGGCTATTATAATTTTATTGTAACGCAGGTTGTCCAGGTCTTCTTCAATATTCAGTGCAGCCTGCAGCAGGTTGAACTCTTCGTTTGTATAGACCACCTGCTTGGTCATGCCATATGTGTTTTCGGGTTTTCCCCTAAGGCTGAAGACTGCCTGGATGTTTGGATTTCTGCTTTTTGTTATGGATCCGCTGGCAGAATCACCTTCCGTTATAAACAGCATGGTTTGTTCGGCCTTGTCACTCTTATCCGTGAAATGGATGCGGCAATCCCTGAGCTTTCGATTGTGCAGGCTGATTTTACGCGCGTTTTCCTTAGCTTTTTTACGGACTGCTCCAACTGCCTTTCTTTCTTTTTCGTTTTCTATGATTTTTTTCAGTAGGATATCTGCTGTTTCCGGATTTTTGTGCAGATAATTATCCAGATGTTCTTTTACAAAATCATTTATAAAACTGCGCAAGGTAGGGCCGTCGGGTCCCATATCCCTTGAATCCAGAATGGTTTTGGTCTGGTTTGCGAACTTGGGTTCTATCAGGCGAATGCTGATGGCCCCTACAATGGATTGCCTGATATCGGAAGGTTCAAAATCTTTTTTATAGAATTCTTTTATGGTACGTGCAACAGATTCCCGGAAAACAGATAAATGGGTACCTCCCTGGGAAGTGTTTTGGCCGTTGGCAAAGGACATTATGCTTTCCCCGGTTTCGTTGGCATGTGTAATTACCATTTCAATATCCTGTCCGGTCAAATGAATGGGTGGGTAGAGCGTTTCTTCGGCCATACTTTCAAGGACCAGGTCCAGCAGCCCGTTTTTGGAAACGTATTCATTTCCGTTAAGCTGCATTTTCAAGCCTTAGTTCAGGTAGGCATAATGCCGCATCATTTCCTGGACGAACTCCAGGTTAATGGAATAATTGGGAAACAACTCCGAATCCGGAGTAAATTTGATAAGTGTCCCGTCTTTTTCGTCTGTCCGGGTTGTCCCTTCATCCAGCAAAACACCTTTGGAAAATTTTCCAAAACGGCTATTCCCTTCCCGAAAAGATTCTATGTAGAACATTGTGGAAGTCGCATTTACGGCTTTCAGGCCAACCCCGTTAAGGCCAACGGCTTTCTGAAAGGATTTGTTATCGTATTTAGCGCCGGTGTTCATTTTGTTGGCGGCGTCTATTACTTTTCCGAAAGGAATACCCCTCCCGTAATCACGGACCGAGACTTCATTGTCACGGATAGTGACCGAAATAACTTTCCCGTGCCCCATGGCATACTCGTCTACCGAGTTGTCAATGACTTCTTTAATGAGTACATAAAGCCCGTCATCGGGGGTACTTCCGTCACCCGATTTACCTATGTACATACCCGGCCTGAGACGGATGTGCTCGTTCCATTCCAGGGTCTGGAAATTCGCTTCTGTATAAGATGATAATGGATTCGACATACGGGGCACAAAGATAAAAAAAACTGGTAGAAGTAGTTTAATTAATGATTACATTTGCCGCTGGTTCTATTAACGAAGTAATTCATTATGTCAGATCTGAAGGGTTGCATCTCACAAATTATCGGCCCGGTAGTGGACGTTGTCTTTACACCTGAAGAAACCGGGAAATTGCGGTTGCCTTCCATACATCATGCCCTGGAAGTAAAGCGTAACGACGGAAAAGAGATCGTACTGGAGGTACAGCAGCATATCGGAGATTATACTGTACGTACCGTGGCTATGGATTCTACGGACGGTCTTTCACGCGGGACGGAAATCAAGGTTACAGGCGGTCCCATAACCATGCCTGTGGGAGAAGCAGTAAAAGGAAGGCTGATGAATGTAACCGGGGAAACCATAGACGGGCTGAGCCCGTTGGACAAAAGCACGGGCTCTTCTCCCATTCACAAATCACCGCCGAAATTTGAAGATCTTACCACTTCAAGTGAAGTGTTGTTCACGGGTATCAAGGTCATTGACCTGCTGGAACCTTATTTGAAAGGAGGGAAGATAGGACTTTTTGGAGGAGCAGGTGTTGGCAAAACCGTGATCATCATGGAACTGATTAACAATATTGCCAAAAAACACAGCGGATTTTCGGTTTTTGCCGGGGTGGGAGAACGTACGCGGGAAGGGAACGACCTATTGCGAGAAATGATACAGTCAGGAGTAATCCGTTACGGAGAAGCTTTTCGTGAAAGTATGGAAAAAGGGGAATGGGATTTGACAAAAGTTGATTACCAAGAACTGGCTAAATCCCAGGCCACACTGGTGTTCGGTCAGATGAACGAACCTCCCGGCGCCCGTGCTTCTGTTGCTCTGAGCGGACTGACCATTGCCGAGTCCATTCGGGATGACGACGGGAGTATTAAAGATATTTTGTTGTTTATAGATAATATTTTCCGCTTCACCCAGGCAGGCTCCGAGGTGTCAGCTTTATTAGGGCGAATGCCATCAGCAGTAGGTTACCAGCCGACCCTGGCTACGGAAATGGGAATCATGCAAGAGCGGATCGCTTCTACTCGTAACGGTTCCATAACGTCAATCCAGGCCGTTTATGTTCCTGCAGACGATTTAACCGACCCTGCCCCGGCCACTACATTCTCCCACCTGGATGCAACAACGGTTTTATCCCGCAAAATCACCGAGATGGGTATATACCCGGCGGTGGATCCGCTGGAATCTACATCGCGGATCCTGGATCCTGCGATCGTAGGACAGGAACACTACAACACTGCCCAGAAAGTAAAACAGATCCTGCAACGCAACAAGGAATTACAGGATATCATTTCGATCTTGGGCATGGAAGAGCTTTCACGTGAAGATCAATTGACGGTAAGTCGTGCCAGGAAGGTACAACGATTTCTTTCCCAGCCATTTACTGTTGCTGAAAAATTTACCGGATTAAAAGGCGTTATAGTACCCATAGAAGAGTGTATTAAAGGGTTTAATATGATCATTGACGGAGAAGTAGACCAAATACCCGAAAATGCTTTTTTGAATGTGGGCACCATAGAAGATGTGATAGAAAAAGGAAAACGAATTATGCAATAGCCGTTATGAAAGCACCGGTATATCTTCAGGTTATGTCTCCGGAGAAGGTCCTTTTTGAAGGGAATGTCTGTTTAGTGAGGTTCCCCGGTAAAAAAGCCTCTTTTACTGTAATGAAGGATCATGCTCCCATAATGTCGCTGCTTAACAGGGGATATATCATGTACGAAGGAGAAATGGGAGACGGAAAGATTCCCGTCAGCAGCGGATTCGTTCAAGTAAGAAACAACAAGGTGTACGCCTGTATTATACAGAAACTGTTATGATAAAAAAAATGATCACGGTACATATTACGACCATACTCCTGGTGGGAGGTATATGGGGATTGATCATGTACCTGTATATGCCTGAGTGGTGGTTCCCCGTGTATCCCGTTATTCCTGCCACGTTTTTGCTGGTAGGTTTGCTGGAGATCCTGATGATGAAAAAAAGCAAAACCCAGAACGCCAAAATGCTCAACAGCATGTTGATGCAGCGTATTGTACGCTGGGGTATCGTCCTGGTGATTCTTGTTGTGTTAATAGGAGTGGCCCATCCTCCCAAAGCTTCCTTTATTATTAGTTTTATGGGGATGTTCATTACCTACAGTTTTTTATCTATCTGGTTCCTTTTGGTTGATTGTAAGGAACAGAAAAAGATCAAGGAGAAAGAATCATAATTTATCATGCAGGCAGCCCGCAGGTCCATATTGATCGTTTTATCGTTTGCTTTCGTTATGATGGCAGGCAGTCCTGCTTTGGTTGCTGCTCCCGCTCAGGAGAGACCTCCGGTAGATGTTAAGCATTTGATCCTGGAACACCTGAAAGATTCCTATCACTGGCATCTTTTTTCCACAGAGGAAAAAGACATCGGGATCCCTTTACCTGTAATTGTCCGCAGCCGGGAAAGGGGCTGGTTTTTCTTTCTTTCTTCTCACCTGATGGAAAAAGAGGAATACGCAGGTTTCTATATTGCCGAAGAAGGCAGGTACGAAGGGAAACTGGTAGAAACGGATTCGCAGGGTCAACAGCTCAGACCTTTAGACCTTTCCATAACCAAAGATGTGCTTGCCCTGTTTTTTTCCTGCGGATTGCTCATGTTCCTGGTTCTTGGCCTGGCAAAATGGTATAAGAAACAGGAAAAGAACGGGAAAACAGAAGCAGTTCCTTCCGGAGTGATGGGCGTTATGGAATGGTTCATCATGAGCATTCACGACGGAATGATCAAAAAATGCGTAGGAAAGGATTACAAACGTTATGCGCCTTATTTGCTTACCGCATTTTTCTTCATTTTCCTGAACAATGTATTGGGCTTGATCCCTCTTTTCCCGGGTGGTGCCAACCTGACTGGCAACATTACCATTACCTTCGGTCTGGCTTTTTTTACCATGGTAGCCGTAAATTTGTTCGGGAACAAAGCATACTGGAAAGAGATCCTGTGGCCGGATGTTCCGGTATTTATGAAAGTTCCTTTTCCCATTATGCAGGTCATTGAGTTTTTCGGGATACTGACCAAGCCCATGGCCCTGATGATCCGTTTGTTTGCCAATATTTTTGCCGGGCATATTATTATCCTGGCACTGACTTCTCTGGTTTTTCTGACGGTGGCTATGGGGCCTGTAATAAATGTTTCCATGAGTGCGGTATCGGTGCTCTTTTCGGTATTCATGCTGGCCCTGGAACTGTTGGTGGCTTATATACAGGCGTATGTATTTACCATGCTCTCATCCATATTCATAGGGCTTTCCCGTCAGGGAACGCATAAAATCAGACCTGCCTGTGCCGTAGAGACGAATAAAGAATGAAAATTTTATTTTAAACCATATTGTTATGTTACTTTTTACTGTATTACAAGCCGCTGTGGCATCTGGCGATATTGCAAAATTAGGAGCCGTTTTTGCAGCAGCCATTGTAGTTTTTGGTGCCGCCATGGGTATCGGAAAGATCGGAAGTGCCGCTATGGAGGCCATTGCACGTCAGCCGGAAGCGGCTGACGGGATCAGGATGTCTATGATCATTATCGGGGCACTGGTGGAAGGCGTTTCCCTGTTTGCAATCATTGTCTGCCTGCTGGTGGCTTTGTAATTTATTTGTGTTATGGATTTGATGATTCCCGATTCCGGATTGTTGTTCTGGATGTTCATTGCTTTTGGCATCCTGTTCCTGGTGCTGGCCCGTTTCGGCTGGCCCCTGATTACCGGTGTGGTGGAACGTCGCAACGAAAAAATTGAAAGAGCACTTGCCGATGCGGCCGCTGCCCGCAAATTGCTGGCCACACTGAAACAGCAGGAAGAAAAAATACTGCAACAATCCCGCGACGAGCAGGCAAAAGTCATTGAACAGACGTCCCTGCTGCGTCAGCAACTCCTGGATGAAGCCCGGGAAGCAGCCCGTCATGAGAGCCGCCTTATGGTGGACCGGGCACGGGCGCAAATAGAGAAAGAAAGAGACATGGCTATGCGGGAGGTCAAAGCTTATGTGGCCACACTTTCTGTTGAAGTAGCCGAAAAATTACTCAAAAAACAATTGGATCCCGGTGTCAGGCAAATGGATCTTATCAACAGCCTGCTGGAGGAATCCGCAAAACCCCGGGCGTAATCTTATGAACACAGGACCGATCGTTTCCCGTTATGCCGCTGCCTTGTTGTGTTATGCTACCGATACCGGAGCAGAACACGACGTGTACCGCATGATGAAACGGTTATCGGAATATTTTGCTGAAGTTCCCGACCTGGAAAAAACGTTCTGTGACCGGATGGTCCCTGCCGGTAAGAGAAAAGATATGTTCCTGAATCTTTTCCGGGATCATTCACGCCATTCCTTACAGGTGTTGTCGGGATTCCTGGATCTGTTAATAAGACATCAAAGAGAACATGTGATCCGGTGGGTCAGCCTGCAGTATCTGGACAAATACAGGAGAGAACATGGGATTACCAGCGGCGTATTGACGACGGTTGTGCCGGTTGACGAAAAAACGGCAGAGAAAATTAAGAAAGTCCTGGATCCGGAACATCCCCAAAAGGTTGAACTGGACTTGAAACAGGACAAACAATTGATAGGAGGATTTTCACTCCGGGTAGGCATGAAGGTCTGGGACGCATCCCTGGCAGGCCGTATGAGAGAAGTGAGAAAAGCCTTTGGAATAAATGATAAACAGTAGACGTGTTATGTCAGATGTTATAAAACCTGCTGAAGTTACCCAGATATTGCGTATGCAACTGGAGGGACTTGACAACCGACCCCTTTATGAAGAAAAGGGCACGGTGCTTCAGGTAAGCGACGGCGTGGTCCGTATATACGGTCTGTACCAGGCCGAGTCCAATGAATTGCTTGAGTTCGACAACGGTATGATGGCCATTGTGATGAATCTGGAAGAGGACAACGTGGGGGCCGTATTGCTGGGACCCACAGACAGGATAAGGGAAGGAGACATGGTCAAACGGACGGGCCGTATTGCATCAATCCCGGTCAGCGAGAAATTATTGGGCAGGGTGGTAGATCCTCTGGGCAATCCCCTGGACGGAAGGGGAGATATTCCCGGACCTTTCACCTCCATGCCTTTGGAAAGAAAAGCCCCCGGCGTGATCTTTCGCGAACCGGTATCCGAACCGCTTCAGACAGGAATAAAATCCATAGATGCCATGATCCCCATAGGCAGGGGCCAGCGGGAACTGATCATAGGCGACAGGCAAACCGGTAAGACCGCCATTGCCATAGATACGATTATCAATCAGAAATCCAATTTTCTGGCCGGAGATCCCGTTTATTGCATCTATGTGGCTATAGGCCAGAAAGGATCCACTGTGGCATCCATTGTCAACACGCTGGAAAAACACGGGGCCATGGAATATACGACAATTATATCTGCAACAGCAGGAGATCCTGCTGCCTTACAGTATTTTGCGCCTTTTGCCGGAGCCGCCGTAGGTGAATATTTCCGCGATACAGGGCGCCATGCCCTGGTCGTATACGATGATCTGTCCAAGCAGGCAGTTTCCTATAGGGAAGTATCCCTGATCCTACGCAGGCCTTCGGGCCGGGAAGCCTATCCCGGGGATGTCTTCTACCTCCATTCACGTCTTTTAGAACGGGCAGCCAAGATCATCGCACAGGATGAAGTGGCCTCACGTATGAATGACCTGCCCGAATCCCTGAAGGACAAAGTCAAAGGAGGCGGGTCGCTGACGGCCCTTCCCATCATTGAAACCCAGGCTGGCGATGTCTCGGCATACATTCCCACCAACGTGATATCCATTACAGACGGACAAATATTCCTGGATACCGACCTTTTCAATCAGGGAAACCGCCCTGCGGTGAATGTCGGTATTTCCGTATCCCGTGTGGGTGGTAATGCACAATTAAAAGCCATGAAAAAGGTGGCCGGAACCCTTAAGATCGACCAGGCACAATACCGGGAACTGGAATCTTTCTCCCGTTTTGGGGGCGATATGGATTCCTATACCGCTCGCATTCTGGATAAAGGACAGAAAAATTCGCAACTTCTTATACAGAAACAATACAACCCGCTGGAAGTAGGAAAACAGATAGCGTTGCTTTATTGCGGGACTCATGGCCTTTTAGGGAGGGTTCCTTTGGATAAGATCGTAGTATTTGAGGACAAATTTCTTCATGTTTTAGAAAGCAGTCACCGCAAAACGGTGCTTGAACCCCTGAACAGGGGCGAAATAAACGAAGAAATAGCCTCGTTAATTGAAAGTATAGCAGAACAAATTGCCGGATAATCATGCCGTCTTTAAGGGAAATAAAAAGAAGGATCAACTCCATCAAAAAAACGCAAAAGATTACCGAAGCCATGCAGCGGGTATCTTCTGCAAAACTCCACAAGGCACAGACAGCCCTGGGTTATATGCTTCCCTACGAAGAACGTCTGCATTATATGCTGCTTACGTTCATACATGAGGAACGTTACATGTATGAACACGGGTATCCCAAGGGAATGCACACCCTCCGCCAGACTCCCTTTGCCCTTGCCAGGCCCATTAAATACGTGTCGATTATCTTCATGGCTTCTGATACAGGGCTTTGCGGGGCGTACAATGCCAACATGGAGAAAAAGCTTCATGAGGTGCTGGACGAATACGCACACCTGCCCCGTGAAAACATTACCCTGTACCCGGTGGGCATAAAAATGCTGGAAGCTGCCAGGAAAACGGGATGTATTGTCTGTGACAGTTTTACAGACCTTATATCACGTCCCGATTATTTGTCTTGCGAACGTCTTTCCAAAAGACTGGGGATCGGTTACATACGGGGAAGTGTAGATAAGGCCGAGTTGGTCTTTTACCATTTCAAAAGCATGGCCGTGCAAATCCTTCAAAGGGACACTTTCCTGCCTTTTCAGTCCGAACTGGTAAAAAGCTCCAATCCCTCCTTTGGTCGTGAGTTAAGAGGTAAACAGGGGTTGATCATTCCACAGGAATACCCTATTGAGGAATTGAATCCGGAATATTTCGAAAACTATATCATAGAACCTTCCCGTCAGGAGCTCATAGACAATCTGTTACCCAAGGTGCTTCGTTTCCAGATTTACCGGTCTGTACTGGATGCCAATGCCTCTGAGCACGCTGCCAGAACCATGGCCATGAAAGCGGCTTCTGAAAATGCAAAGGATCTGGTACGTGATCTTACCCTTCAGTACAATAAAAGCCGCCAGCAGGCCATTACTTCAGAAATACTTGATATTTTGTCGGGTTCACTCAGGTAGGAATTAGACTCCCCGCTTTTTTTCTTTTGTTTTAACCAGGTTTTCTTTTAATATATCCACACCTGTAGATACGGCTTCTTCAAAAGTCGGACAAGTGCGTTCCGCCATCAGATCATTACCGGGTACTTTTACACGAATGGTGGCTTTTTTATTGTCGTGGCCGGGTACCAGCGAGAGCGTCACCTCTGCTCCCATAATGGCATCAAAGAATCTATCCAGTTTCCCTACTTTTTCTTGTATAAAATCAAGCAGTTTCCTGTCTGCATCAAATTTGACGGATTCAACCTTAATGTCCATGATATACCTCCATTTTTATTGTTAATAAATTGGCTTCCGCGATTTTATGCCCGTGGATGAGCCTTTTTGTATGCTTTTTTCAGTACTTCAAACGAATTGTGTGTATACACCTGTGTAGCTGCAAGGGATGTGTGACCCAGCAATTCCTTAATGCTGTTCAGATCCGCTCCCCTGTTTAGCAAATGTGTTGCCAGAGAATGGCGCAGCACATGCGGGCTTTTTTTCCCGGTGAATGCAGGTTCATGCGATAATTCTTTGTGTACCATCTTGCTAACGGTTGTCAGTGCCAGTTGATCTCCGTTCTTCCGGCTGAAAAGCCATGGAGACGGCACCTTTCTTTCTTCCAGGAAGCGTTGCAAATCCCGGACCATCTCTTCACTAAGGGGAACATCTCTTTCTTTATTTCCCTTACCGCGAACCCGGAGCAGGGAACGTTCAAAATCCAGGTCCCGGACACGTATCCCTGCCAGTTCCGCACGCCGGATACCCGTGGCATAAAGCAAATGGATCATGACCGATACAGGAGTAGGGGAATTTTCCTTATGATCTATCCAGGCATTGATACTTGTTTGGGAATAGAATTCCGGTATCCTGCGTCCTTTTTTTGGCCGGACCAGTAATTTCAGGGGATTGTCCCTGAGTTTTCCTTTTTTGATCAGGTAGTTGCAAAAAGAGCTTAATGCAGACAGCCGCTGGTATACGGTGGAAGGACTCAAACCCAGCTCCAGCAGGGAACTTGTATAGGCCCTCAGAGAAGTCAGTGTCACCTGTTCCATGGGATTGTCTTCCCCCTGAAAATCCATAAACTTATAAAAGTCTTTAATCGCCTGACCATAAATGGATTGGGTGCGTTCGGAATAACGTTTTTGTACCCTCAGGAAGTCTATGAATTCACTCCTTTCCATCATACACAAATATACAAAAAAAAACGAGGATTATTCCTCGTTATTTTGTAAGCGTTCTTTGTAGATAGCTTTCTTTTTTTGCTCTCTCTTGGTAACAGAAGGTTTGGTGAAAGATTGACGGCCCCTGAGTTCGCGTACAATCCCGGTTTTTTCAAACTTGCGTTTGAATTTTTTTAAAGCACGTTCTATGTTTTCGCCTTCCTTAATCGGTACAATGATCATATTTACAGACACCTCCTTTTGTTACGGGGTGCAAAAGTAGATAAAAAAATGGGAAATCAAAGCGTAACCTGTATATTTGTGAGCAAATTTTATAATATTTATTTCAAATCATGAGAATTGAAGGTATTCCTTCCCGGATCCCCCCGGAAAAACCTTTTGATGAGAGTGTCAGTCATGCTCCGGTAAGGAAAGACATACTTACCCAGGAAGAGAAAAAACTGGCGCTGGCAAATGCCCTTCGCTATTTCCCGGAAGAACAGCATACGGAACTGGCTCCCGAATTTGCCAGGGAACTGAAACAATACGGACGTATATATATGTATCGCTACAGGCCGGATGAAGCTCTCTCGGCCAAAAGTATCAACGATTATCCGGCACAATGTTCCCAGGCTGCAGCCATCATGCTGATGATCAACAACAACCTGGATGTAGTGGTGGCTCAGCATCCCCACGAGCTTATTACTTACGGGGGAAACGGGGCCGTCTTCCAGAACTGGGCGCAATACCGCCTTACCATGAAATATTTGTCGGAGATGACAGAAGAACAAACGCTTGTTCTTTATTCGGGGCACCCCATGGGGCTGTTCCCTTCTTCAAAGGATGCGCCCAGGCTGGTGATCACAAACGGTATGGTCATTCCCAATTATTCTTCCAGGGATGACTGGGAAAAACTCAATGCACTTGGCGTTTCCCAGTACGGACAAATGACGGCCGGATCTTTTATGTACATAGGTCCCCAGGGGATTGTTCACGGGACTACAATAACCCTTATGAACGCTGCCAGAATGCTGCATGCCCGGCATAAAGGATCCCTTCTTTTTGTTTCCAGCGGCTTGGGAGGCATGTCCGGTGCCCAGCCAAAAGCGGCGCGGATTGCCGGTGTTGTGGGGGTTGTTGCCGAGATCGATCCAAAAGCTACACAAAAGAGATACCGGCAGGGGTGGGTGGATGAAGTGTACGACAACCTTGAAACACTGACCACCCGTATCCGTAAAGCGAAGGAAAACGGAGAAGCCGTTTCCCTGGCCTACCAGGGCAACGTGGTAGATCTGTGGGAATACCTGGAACGATCCGGTATATCCGTGGAACTGGGGTCCGACCAGACCAGTTTGCACAATCCTTACTCGGGCGGGTATTATCCTGCGGGTTATACCCTGGAGGAATCTGCAAATATGATAGCCAACGATCCAAAAAGTTTTGAAAAAGCCGTACAGAAAAGCCTGGTTCGCCAAGTCTCTGCCATCAACAAACTGGCACAAAGAGGTATGTATTTTTTTGATTACGGCAACGCTTTCCTGTTGGAGGCTTCACGGGCAGGAGCCGATATCCTGGATGAAGGCGGCAAATTCAGATACGCTTCTTACGTGCAGGATATTATGGGTCCGTTGTTTTTTGATTATGGATTCGGCCCTTTCCGTTGGGTATGCACTTCTTCTTTGCCGGAAGATCTGCATGTGACAGATGAAATAGCTGCCGGGGTGCTGGAGGAATTGGCTCGTCAGGCACCGGACAATATTCGAAATCAGATGCTGGACAACCTGCATTGGATACAACAGGCAGAAAAGAATAACCTGGTAGTGGGATCACAGGCGCGGATCCTGTACGCAGATGCACAGGGACGCATTAGAATAGCCCTGGAAATGAACCGTGCTATCCGGGAAGGCCGCATAAAAGCCGCAGTTGTACTGGGCCGTGACCACCATGACGTTTCCGGCACCGATTCACCGTTCCGGGAAACTTCCAATATATACGACGGATCTAACATCACGGCCGACATGGCCGTGCACAATGTAATAGGAGATGCATTCCGCGGAGCCACCTGGGTGTCTTTGCATAACGGGGGTGGCGTTGGTTGGGGAGAAGTTATTAACGGTGGCTTTGGACTGGTTATTGACGGCAGTCAGGATGCCGAAAAACGTATTAAAAACATGCTATACTGGGACGTACACAACGGGATTGCCAGAAGGGCCTGGGCCAGAAATTCCGGAGCCCGGGAAGCCTTGGAGCGGGCTATGCGGGAAGAACCGTTGCTGAAGGTTACCGTGCCTTATTTGGCGGATCCCGGTGTCTTGAATGAATTTGACTGATATTTATCCAAATTAAGCAATATGACAGAAAAATTGTTCAATGATTTTCCACCGGTCACAACCGGGCAGTGGGAAGAACAGATCCATAGAGATCTGAAAGGGGCCGATTACGAAAAAAAACTGGTTTGGAGAACTTCCGAGGGATTTTCCATCCGGCCGTATTTCAGGGAAGAAGATCTGAAAGACATCCCATACCTGGATACCGTTCCCGGGCAGCAACCGTTTCTTCGCGGAACCCGACCGGAAAACAACTGGCTTATTCGCCAGGGATTTGCGGTAAACGGATCTCCCGTAAAGCTCAATGAACGAGTACTCAATGCACTGAACCGGGGAGTAGAATCTATAGGATTTCGCCTGGACAAAGAAAAGGATTATACGGAAAAAGACCTGGCGGTTATTCTGAAAGGCGTATTTCTGCCGGCCGTTGAGATCTCCTTTGAAGGGCTTACATGTAAAAGACCGCAAATCTTAGAAGCTTTTCTGAGCTATATAAAATCAGAGGGAACGGATCCTTCACGGGTCAGAGCGCGATTTGAATTTAATCCGCTTGGACAGGCTTATGCCCAGTGTCAAAACCCGTCAGATAAGGAGCTGGAAGTATTAAAAACACTTATAGAAACTTGCAGCGAGTATCCAAATATATGTGTAACATGTGTAAGGGGATACGACTACAGGAATAACGGTTCCGGTATTGTTCAGGAGCTGGCCTTTTCCATGGCCATGGGCACTGAATACCTCCGCCTGTTAAAAGATAAAGGCACGGATCCTTCTTTAGCGGCGCGTTCCATTCATTTTCATACCGGTATTGGATCCCATTATTTCCTGGAAATTGCTAAATTCCGCGCTGCCCGGATCTTCTGGAGCAGGATTTTAGAAGAACAGGGGATCAATAATCAGGAAGATCAAAAGATCCGGTTGCATGCTACAACCAATTTCTGGAACCAGACCGCTTTCGATATGTATGTGAATCTGCTCAGGGGTACTACACAGGCCATGTCGGCAGCTATTGCCGGGGTAGATTCCCTGGAAGTAACCCCGTTTGACCGTGTGATAAGGAAGGAGAACGATTTCAGCGACCGCCTGGCCAGAAATATACAAATCATTTTAAAAGAAGAAGCTCATTTTGATCAGGTTACCGATCCCTCTGCCGGATCGTATTATGTTGAAAATCTGACACAATCCATTCTGGCAGAATCGGAAAAATTTTATCATCAATTGTTGAAAAAAGGCGGATTTTCTTCTGAACCCGGCAGGGAATGGGTCGCTGAAACAATCCGCAATGCCCGGGAGCGTTCGTTGAAAAGCCTGGCTTCCCGCAAAGAGATTCTGGTTGGAATTAACCAGTATCCGGATTCAGCTGTTCAAGCTCCTAATGAGCTGTCAGAAGTAGCAGATGAAAAATGGATACGCGCTGCTGCCCCGTTTGAAAAACTACGCTTACAAACAGAAAAGGCAACAGAAATCCCGCAAGTCTTTCTGCTTACGTTCGGTAATCCGGCCATGTGCAGAGCAAGGGCACAGTTTGCTGCGAATTTCTTTGGTATTGCCGGCTTCAGAATTACAGATAACAACCGTTTTGTTTCGGTGGAGGAAGGCATCCGGGCGGCTCTAAGCTCTGGCGCCCGTATAGTGGCGGCCTGCTCGTCAGATGAAGAATACTGCGACGCTGTCCCGCAAATAGCACATGCCTTGGGAAAAGACATCATACTGACCATTGCCGGAGAGCCAGCCTGCAAAGAAGAACTCATTAAGCAAGGGATTACTCATTTCATCAGCCTTAGAAGCAATGTGCTTGAAACGCTTCTTCAATACCAAAAAGAACTGGAATTATGAAACAATATTATACTGCCGCAGATATTGAAAACATGGAGCACCTGCAATATGCAGCAGGGATCCCTCCTTACCTCAGGGGCCCTTACAGTACCATGTATGTACAAAAACTCTGGACAATAAGACAATATGCCGGTTTTTCCACGGCCGAAGAATCCAACGCCTTTTACAGAAGGAACCTGGCTGCCGGTCAAAAAGGCCTTTCCGTAGCTTTTGATCTGGCCACACACCGTGGGTATGATGCCGATCATCCCCGCGTGGTGGGAGATGTGGGTAAGGCAGGTGTAAGTATATGCTCGGTTGAGGACATGAAAGTGCTGTTTGACCAGATCCCTCTTAACAAAATGTCTGTGTCCATGACCATGAACGGGGCGGTTCTGCCCATTCTGGCTTTTTATATTGTTGCCGGACAGGAACAGGGGGCCGGTCTTCCCGAGTTAACGGGTACCATACAGAATGATATCCTGAAGGAATTTATGGTCCGTAATACCTATATATATCCGCCTGATTTTTCTATGCGTATCATAGGTGATATTTTTGCATACACGTCCCGAAACATGCCCCGTTTCAATTCCATTTCCATATCGGGATACCATATGCAGGAAGCGGGTGCTACCAGTGAAATAGAAATGGCTTACACACTTGCCGACGGATTGGAATACCTGCGTACCGGGGTTAAGGCGGGTATGGATATTGACGCATTTGCACCCAGGATATCTTTCTTTTGGGCTATTGGAATGGACCACTTCAAGGAAATTGCCAAAATGCGCGCTGCCCGGATGATCTGGGCCAAGATTGTCAAGGGATTCAATCCCAAAAATCCTAAATCATTGTCTTTGAGGACGCACTGCCAGACCTCAGGGTGGTCGCTGACTGAACAGGATCCGTTCAACAATGTCTCCCGGACCTGTATCGAAGCCATGGCAGCTGCCCTGGGACACACACAGAGTCTGCATACCAACGCACTGGACGAAGCCATTGCCTTGCCCACGGATTTCTCGGCAAGGATTGCCCGGAATACCCAGTTGTATCTTCAGGACGAGACAGAAATATGCCGCAGCATTGATCCCTGGGCAGGATCGTATTACGTGGAATCCCTGACCCACAAGATCGCTCACGATGCCTGGGAACTGATTCAGGAGATCGAAGATCTGGGCGGTATGGCAAAAGCCATAGAGACAGGGATTCCTAAACTGAGGATAGAAGAAGCGGCCGCCCGTACTCAGGCACGTATTGATTCCGGTATGGATGTTTTGGTGGGGGTTAATAAATACCGCCTGGAGAAAGAAGATCCCATTGAGATACTGGATGTGGACAATACCAAGGTGCGTCTTTCGCAGATAGCAAGGCTGGAAACATTGCGAAAAAACAGGGATTCCGCAAAAGTAGATGCTTCCCTGGAAGCGATCACCCGTGCTGCCCGTGAAAGATCCGGGAATTTACTGGAACTGGCTGTTGAAGCAGCCCGTAACAGGGCCACCTTAGGTGAAATATCTGACGCCTGCGAAAAAGTGGCAGGACGTTATAAAGCAGTAATTCGTATGAACAAGGGAGTTTATTTATCTGAAGTAAAAGACGATGCTCACTTTGCCAAAGCCAGGGAAATGACAACCCGTTTTGCTGAACGTGAAGGCCGCCAACCGCGCATCATGATTGCCAAACTGGGACAGGACGGACACGACCGCGGGGCCAAAGTAGTAGCTACCGGCTACGCCGACATCGGTTTTGACGTAGACATGGGGCCTTTGTTCCAGACTCCGGAAGAAGCAGCCCGCCAGGCCGTGGAAAACGATGTCCACATCCTGGGTGTGTCTTCCCTGGCTGCGGGACACAAAACGCTGGTTCCCCAGGTAGTGCATGCACTGAAAGAATTGGGACGCGAAGACATCCTGGTAATAGTAGGCGGTGTCATACCGGCCCAGGATTATCAGGAGTTGTACAATGCGGGAGCAGTTGCCGTTTTCGGACCGGGGACTCCGGTATCTGTATGTGCCGTAAGAATGTTGGAACTGCTGGAACAGCAATCAGAGCAGTAATTCTATGAGATCTTCCGGAGGAATGTTGCGAAAGTAATCTTCCATCCGGAAGTTTTTAAATCTTTTCCGGATAGATTCTTCTCTATGCGGACATCCTGCCAGGGCGTCTTCAATATCTCTGGTAGGAGACAGGAAAAAATAATCTCCGTATATTTTTGCTTCTTCTATCAATCCGTTGCGTACATTCAGGAGAACTTCCATATTGCCTCCTGCAAACCGTTTTTTACGTGCCGTGCTGTATGCTGTGTCTTTCCCGTAATTCCAGGAATCCGTTCTGTATTTACAGTCACAAAGTTCACGAATGATTTTGTGTTCCTGTTCGCTTAACGGTTCATCTTTATATGTCTTACCGGGATTCCCGGCTATATGTTTTTTAAGAATGTCCAGGAATCCGGCGGCGTCCATTTTTTGCTGCAGGTATTCGGAAATATTACACACGGCACGTGGATTACTGGGTACACCGCGTGTTTTTTCACGTACTTTTGGTTTCAGGGCAAGGGACAGGTCTTTCATAGATGCACTGAACAACAGGGTGCCGTGCATCAGAATGCGGTTTTTATGGAGCGCTATGGCATTGCCGGAAAATTTGCGGCCATCTATAACCAGATCATTTCTTCCCTCCAGGCAGGCATTTACCCCAAGTGTATGTAGTACATCCAGGATGGGTCGGGTAAACCGGGCAAAGATTTCCGACGTATCTGTTCCGGGAGGATAGCGATCTGCAAAGGTGTAATTGATATTGCCCAGGTCATGAAATACGGCACCTCCTCCGCTTAGCCTGCGCACTACTGCAATATTGTTTTCCCGGACATACTCACTGTTGATCTCTGACCGGGTATGTTGGTTGCGACCTACGATGATCGCAGGAGCATTTCTCCAAAGCCGGAAAACGGGTACTTGCAAACGGGTCAGTAAATATTCCTCTACAGCCAGATTCCAGTATGGATCTGTTGTATTATCTATCAGGCAGCGCATGTTTTTTCATTTTTAAAATGACAAAGGAATAGATCTTATATACGATCCATCCCAGCAGCATTCCGAAAAGAGCTCCGCATATGACATCCGCCGGAAAATGTTTACCAACGTAGATCCGGCTGTATGAAACCATAACAGCCCACAAAAAAAGGAGTATTGTATACCATTTCTTCCGGTACACCAGGCTGGTGAAAGCCGTCAACCCAAAAACATTTGCCGCATGGGATGAGATGAAAGAGTAGAGTCCTCCTTTGCTCTCAAGCAAATGGATTCTGCCTTCCCATCCGGGAACGTGACAGGGTCTTATCCTTTGAACCCATTCCTTGATCAGGGAAGAGGAAATCTGGTCTGTCAGTAATAAAGTCAGTAATATGCCTCCGAGGGCAACCAGTGCCTTTTTCCACGGAAGTACCATAAAAAGTCCTCCCACTATCATCAGGTACAGCGGTAACCACACGGGTATATTGGAAAGGATCTTCATCAGCGGGTCCAGGAAGGGACAATGAGCTCCATTGATGATGAAAAACAGATCGTGATCCAGCCGGATTATTGATTCCACAATATGTTCCATATCTGCTCCTTAAGTTGGTCAATGTTTTTTCCGGTAACAGATGATATCAACAATACAGGAAGGGAGCGCGGAACACGTCGTCTGAGTGCTTTTTCCTGTTGTTCATCCAAAAGATCTGCCTTGGTTACGGCAAGCATCTTCTGTTTGTCCATGAGTTCTGCCTTGTATTGCCTCAATTCCCTCAGCAATATTTGGTATTCGCCCGTAATGTCGGGACAGTCCGCAGGAACCAGGAACAACAGGATGGAATTTCTTTCAATGTGACGCAGGAAGCGGAGTCCCAATCCCCGGCCTTCATGGGCTCCCTCAATAATACCGGGTATGTCAGCCATAACAAAAGAACGGTTGTCGGACAGGGATACAATCCCCAGTTGAGGGACTAGTGTCGTAAAGGGATAATCCGCTATCTTAGGTCTGGCGGCCGAGACAGCGGTCAAAAGCGTGGATTTGCCGGCGTTGGGAAATCCTACCAGCCCCACATCTGCCAGCAGTTTCAGTTCCAGGATAAACCAGTTTTCCTCACCCGGTTGTCCCGGTTGAGCATACCGTGGAGTCTGGCGGGTGGAGGATTTGAAATGGTTGTTGCCCTGCCCGCCTTTGCCTCCCTTGCATAAAATAAATTCTTCTCCCGGGGTTGTGAGTTCAGCCATGATTTCTTCTGTCTCTGCCCGTTTTATAACAGTTCCCTGGGGGACATCTACATAGATATCTTTTCCGTCCGCTCCGTGGGCCAGATTACCCCGTCCGGCCTCCCCGTTATCGGCACGGATGTGTTTTCTGTATTTGAGGTGTATCAATGTCCAGAACTGTGGATTGACTTTCAGGATAATATGACCTCCACGTCCCCCATCGCCCCCGTCGGGGCCTCCTTTGGGGACGTATTTGGCCCGTAGCAAATGCACAGAGCCTGCACCTCCGTTGCCGGATGAGCAAAAAAGTTTTACGTAGTCTACAAAATTGGTTTCAGACATTGACTTACCTGGTTGAGAGTGTATTCCGGAGTTTTAGAACTGTCAACGGATACAAATTTATTCTGTTTTTTATAATGATCAATAATGGGTTCGGTCTGGGTATGGTACGTGGCCAGTCGGTGACGTACCCTTTCGGCATCCGTGTCATCCGGCCTGTTCTCAATGGAAGCACGGCGTAAAAGTCTGGTTTCGCATATGGAATCGTCAATGTCCAGCAATATGAGCAGTTTCAGTGGATGTCCCTTCGTCTCCAGAAAATCATCCAGCGCCCTGGCCTGGGGCAATGTCCTGGGAAAACCGTCAAAAAGGAAACCGCGTGCATTGGGATGTGCTTCCAGGTTGTTCGATATCAGGGATATGACGATCTTGTCCGAGACCAGGTCACCCTTGGAGAGGACGGCTTCTACTTCCTTACCCAGCGGGGTGCCTTGTTCAATTTCGTTTCTTAGCATATCTCCCGTGGAAAGATGCACAAAACTAAATGCTTCCACCATCAATTTCGCCAGAGTCCCTTTCCCCGATCCGGGAGGGCCTGCAATAATAATGTTTACCATGATTCAATCTATTACGTAAAGGTCTTTGTATTGTCTTCCCAGATTGTTGTAATCCAGTCCGTATCCTACAACAAAAGCGTTGGGGATCTTTATGCACGCATAATCTATGGGAATATCGGCCTTATAGGCGGCAGGCTTGAACAGAAGGGTGCATATCTTAATTTGTTTGGGATTCATTTTCTTCAGATCGTCCAGCAGGTTGGCAATGGTAGTGCCGCTGTCTACAATATCTTCCAGCACTACTACGGTCCGGTCGGTGATGTCGGTGCATAAGCCCAGTACCTCCCGGACAGTTCCGGTACTGCAGGTTCCGCTGTAAGAAGCAAGTTTTACGAAAGTGACCTCGCAATTGAGCGTTATTTTCTTCATCAGATCTGCTGTAAACATGAATGATCCGTTAAGAATACTCACAAATACGGGCTTGTCTTCTTCTTTCAGATCCCGGTTTAATTGTACAGCTACCCGGGAGATAGCTTTGTCTATTTCCGTGTACGGGATGTATGTAAGGAAAGTTTTATCTTGAAGGGTTATGTGTTCCATGGAACAAAAATAATGATTAAATTTGGACTTTTAACAGCAACAGATCATGAATCCTCAAGTCAGTATCATAATGGGCAGTTTATCGGATATGCCGGTAATGGAAGATGCCGCCCGTTTTCTGGAACAAATGGAAATCCCTTTTGAGATCAATGCCTTGTCTGCACACAGAACCCCCGATAAGGTTGCGGATTTTGCCCGAAATGCATCCAAAAGAGGCGTCCGTGTGATCATTGCCGGGGCAGGAGGGGCAGCCCACCTTCCCGGAGTCATTGCCGCCTATGCCGACATTCCTGTAATAGGAGTTCCCGTCA
>Ga0172381_10002518_pt1 | contig 20216 bp, 18 predicted proteins | sample Leawel6488metaG_FD_119754 | JGI IMG/M metagenome (GOLD analysis project Ga0172381, IMG submission 119754) | Leachate microbial communities from a municipal landfill in Southern Ontario, Canada - Leachate well 64-88 metaG | ecosystem: Engineered > Solid waste > Landfill > Unclassified | place...
TCTCTGTCAGTCCGTTGGTGTCGAGCGGCGCTTTGCTCTGATTGTTCTCAGTCACAAATGCAACCCACGCTTGTTCCCGTGTGGCCGACGTTAGCGGAGCCGCATTGGAGGCCGGTGGCGGGGCTACTGTCGGTCCGGTCGATGTAGGAGTCGGGTTTGGGGTTGACGTTGCCGTAGTGGGCTGTGGAGCAGGGTTTAAGGCCATTGGTTGGGACGGCAACTTATTCGCCATCGAGAACATATTCCAATGTGCTTTCAGGTTCATTTTAGTGGATTGTCCGGCGGCCTTGTGTTCGACACCCTTGCCCTGGGCGAACATTTCCATATCCCATTGCTGTTGCTTCTGGCCTTTATATTCCTTGTTGGAATCCGAGGCCACGAGGACAGCACCCTCGTCGTAATAAGTTTGGGTGAATTTCGGATCATCCCAATCACCGTTGAATCCTACCTTAGACAACCGGTCCATCGTAAATTCCATAGCCGCCTTCCCGGTCTTGGAATTTACGGACACATCGGGATTGAGTGACCACATGATTTCACGTGTCGGAAAAGGTTCAGCTAACGCCACCCATTTTCCGTCCTGATCGTTCCAGGCGAATCGTAATTCCCATGAGGAAAAGAAATATGGCTTACCGCCCTCTTTCGATTCCCCGACACCGCAACCAATAAGAATGCCGTGATACTTGCCATTTTGAAAATACTGAGCCATTGTTAAAAACTCCTTCGTGTAAAAAAATTACCATCAAATTTGATGCTTACTTGTGCATCACTCCGAATATCGTATTGAACATTTGCGATGGATCATTCGGGAGCATGATCATGGGGTCCATTCCCCACTTATTCTTTGCACAGATCGCGTCGAAGTGGGATGTATACACAACCCGATCCTGTCCACCTATACCCTTGGTTTCGCCTTCGATCTTTTGTGTCACCGTGAAGAAGGTCCCAAACAACACATCGTCGGCCCATCGGTTGGTAATACGCCATGAATATTTATGGAGGTCAGGAATAAATTTATCGAAATTCGCTCCCATCGGATTCGGTGTTTCCCTAATCTGGTAGTGGCATAATGCCAGAATGCTCGTGCCGTTCTTTGCAAGAACTTCCAGCTTGCCCAAGAATATTTCCCAGTCGGTCACAGCCACGTCATAGCCGTGATGCCATTCAGTAAACTTACTTCTATTCCCGTTAAAATCTCGTTCGCACACCATTTCATGACACAATTGCTCAAAACCGTTGAGGGCGTCCAACGCCAGCCATGCAGGACCGCCGTTTTTTATTAACTGGTCCAACAGGCCCATGATATCATTCCATTTGTTGCAAACCGCATACGGAACCTTTGGGACACGTCCAGCCTCACGCAACTTGAAGTAACCGGTTTCCAGTGGCGACATGACAATATTGACTCCAGGGGCATAGCACGCCGTGGAGGTCTTGCCAAATCCCTCGATACCGATGAGGATGATCTTCTCTCCGGTGGCCTTGGGTTCGTCATTCGTGAACGATAGTGAGCCTGTGGCTGCTGGTTTCACCCCTGAGCTCGGAGGCGATAGCCCAGGTAGACTTGGTGGAGTAGGTACTTTAGACATTGAAAATTCCTTTCTTGTAAAAGTTGAAATTAATTGAACTGTCAGGACATTGTGAGCTTGAATACCTCGACTATGACGGTAAACAGTAAAGCCTTACGCTTTTGTTCCATATTCAATTCACTCCACGGGAGTAAATTGGGATGTTGTTTCTTTTCGATATCATGGACATTTCCGTACGACCAGCCATCACGAAACTTTTCGCCCATCCATGATTCGTGAATTGTTTTTGGTAGAACGATATGGTCTTCGAGACACAACTTGACGCGGCGATGTACCGATTCCTTTTCCACATCAGATAATTCATCCCAAGCAGGATGAGAGTCGTCTCCAAGTGTCTTACTGTACGTTCGATGGGTTTCGTAGCAGATTTGAGCGATATACTCCACAGTCTCATTGTCAAATACGAGATTCGGCTTGTGTGTTTCTTCATTCATTTCGAACCTTTCCGGCTTTTAGCCTTTATTATTCATCTAATTCCTGATGGACGTTATCCACACGGATAAATCCATCGGGTATTTCCTCTGATTCAATATCCCATGAGTTCGTGCAAAGCAGGAAATATGGGCAACGGCCATAGCCGATACACGCCCCGGTGTTTCGAGGCCATCGTCCGCACTTGTCGCATTCCCGAATGACTTGTGTCATTTGCCACAAGTCTTGTTGGGCGTCGTCAATTTGAACTTGTGTGCGTGGAATAGGTTTGCGGGCGAAATAGAATTCAGGACGGGCCTGCATATCACCGATCAATCGTTGGCCGTATTCCTCTGGTGTTTCCTGTCGAGTTTGAAGAACATATCCGGCCTCTTTGTCTCCGGTTTCCCTGAACTTCTTTCCATCCTTGGTCTTGACCCGTTCACCCTGGGCATCGAGAACAATCTTGACGCCTTGCTCATCGACCAACGGAATTTGTTTGGGTGTAATTTCCGGTTTACGGGCAACGTTGTAATAGATCAGGTCAGGCTTGTATCCAAGTTTTTGGCCTGCGATAAAGTAGATGCTGATTTGCTGGTCGATCCGCAGGCGTTGCCAGTAATCCGCTTCGGGGCTGATATCGCCACCGCGTGTTTTGTGTTCCATGATGGCTACGCGACCATCATCGAACTGAATCACGCCGTCGATCTTGCCAGCCAGTACAAAGTTCCTGCTAGCCCGTCCTGAATCTGGGTTGATAATCGGAATCTCAAAACTAAGTTCACTGGCCAGATGTTTGATTGTAATGTTTTCTTCCTGCCATCGCCAAAAATGCCCATGAAGCAGATACCAAAGGATTTGTCGATCCACCAGATAATCGAAATGATCATCTTCCGTCATTGAAATTCCGGTTGCAGATTCATCAAACATCGCCAGAGCAGACCTTTTCGCTTCCTCGACATCCGAACCCTTCGCCCACAGATCAAGCCCCTGGTGGAACGCCGAGCCGGTTCTAAGGGCCTTGGCCTCAGTTGCAGGACGCAAACCCAGGACGTATTGGATGTAATGCTTCCTTGGGCATGTCATAGCGGTTTGGATTTGTGAATGCGTTAAACGTGTGTCGGTTAATTGTTTCATGTCAAAATTCCTTTCTTAAAACATCGACGAACAATTAAGCTCGTCGATGTACTACCTACAATTCGATACCAAGATTTGATTAATTACGTTTCATGGTAAGTCTCCCTTCAAATTAAAAGAACTGAGGAAAGCAAAAGCTCCCGGCATGGGTTAACATGCGATAGTAGCGGAATCGAACCGCCGTCTTGTCCTTGGACATCCTGCCACTAGACGAACTATCAGTCGTGTACACAACTGCGTATTGCTACGCCACGGGAGCTACAACCAACGTGTTGAAAAACCACAGAGTTCCCTTTGGGCATTTGCGGATAAACACGTCGAATAGCGGGAAAGGGAATTGAACCCTTCTTGTCCGACTTATGATGCCGGTGAGTTCACCAGAACTCTATCCCGCAATATACCACCGCTTTCGCTTATGGGCCGGTGGTCCACCCATTGCAGATCAGGCAAGGGGGAAACCTAATCTGCAATATGAAACAAGATCGCTAACCTGTTACGTCAAGGTTACTGCCTTTTTCCTTCCTCGCCGTAACAGGGACTTCGATAGTTGGATTCTCCTGTGTGAACAGATCGCGTATGACATTATCAATTGACGACTCACGATAAACGTGTGAACGGCCAACCATGGCCTTTTGTAGACCCTTGGCGATGAGGACAGGCTCGATCCGCAGGAAGGTACTTCGTGATATTCTTCCAAGTCTTTGGCACAGTTCCCGCATTGAAAGTAATTGTTCAGACATCTCTACCCCCTCGTTTTGATTTGTCAACTTCCCGTTGATTGATAGCATCTTCGCACAGTAGACGAACCATATCGCTTCGGTTTCGTTTCTCTGCTTTAGCTTGTTTATCGATTCGTTTCTTGAGGTTTTGTTCGGCTTTAAAACCTATAAATGTTCGGGACATACAACAATCCTTTTATTGAATGTTGAAAACTAATAAGGCATATATTACATCGCATGTTTTTGGAAGTCAAGCAGATAATTTAAAAAAAATTAAACTTTGTTTAAATTATTTTAACCAAACCAACTTATGTATTTTATTGATCGCTATTTACAGAATTTAACTTTCTCAATCGTTTCCCGAACGCAGTAATCTTGCCGTCCTTAAATCGCTTCACACTATTGCCAGCTTTCTTTTCGGCGTCAACAAACAGCGATTGTAACGCATCGGGTGAACGATTGAAATATCGGAGTTCTTCCTCAGCTAATTGAACCCGTTGATTGTATTCAGCCATTCGCTTCTGATACTTATCGAATTTCTCCGTCTTGCCACGAATCGGTTTGCTGGTCGTGAATGTTCGGACATATGACACAATATCCTTGTCGCTCGGTTTTAATCGAATACGCTCGATTTGTCGGGCATTATCAATGGCTTTGTCAATTAAATCCATTTTCTCGTCGTCTGATACGGCTTTGTATTCTTCCGACGAAATCAGGCCCTTGACAACCAGTTTAGCACGCTTCCCAGCCCTTTCAGAATACCGATCATATTCTTCTGGTGTTAGCTTAACGCTCTTGATCGATTGTCCTGGTTGTCCTGGGGCGAAATTCAATCTGGCAAGTTCCTTGTCGACCGGATCGTTTTTCGCCTCTGATATGGCTACTGGTGAAGCGAAACGTTCAAAGGATGAACCTGTCCTCTGAATTTCTTTACCCCATACATCCCTCTTAGGTTGGAGGTTGGCAGATAATCCAGGAATACGGGACATAATAGCTTCCACAGGCCCATCGATTTTTCTGATTATCGGATCTATTGATTTGGTGGCATTTGCAACAACCGTTGGAACTACTGAGCCAGCTAGTCGTTCAGTCCAATTCTTTCCGTATCGTTGTGGATCGGAAACGGCGTCCATCAATCCGCTTAAGCCGGTAACAAATGTTTTTGATGTGATGTTTTTAGTAAAGGACATCATGACCTTTTCGGCCACATCCATCAATTCGGCGTCGTCGGTTTCGTTCGCCAATTCGCTATAATCAGCCGCCATGCCGATAATTGAACTCAAGGGTTCCATTCGGGCATAAGAATAGTATTTATCGCCAATCTTTACGCTGTATGGTTGCCATCCGGTACGATAAAGCATTTCTCGCTTATTGGATTCCTTTGGACCTCCACCCGTAATCATACCCTGTTTTGCCAACATCACCGTAGCCGCTGCCATCATTGAACCCATGACCGGCTTGGCAAGCTCGTCGGATATTTCAGCCCCTTTGAATTCACCTTTGGCAACTTTCATGGCGATTCGGCCAAAGTTCAGTGGCGTTCGCTCCAATGCGTATTTCGCAATATTGGTAGGAGTCCGCATGAACGGGACAACGTATCTCATTCCAGGAACCGTATTTCTCAAATTCATAATATTATTACCTATCTTCCCAAGAGGCTTATTGAATGTGCGATATTGAGCCTCGATCCGTGCTTTAGCCAGCACGTTCTCAGGGGGATTATTCAGAATTTCAGTCATTGCCTTGGCAATGTCTTTTCGTCCCTTCATCCTCGCAAGACGGTATGCCTGTTCGTTCATCGATGCCCGATATACAATCGACTTTGAAAACTCATCGGCGGCAGCCAATGCCCTGAGTGGAATTCGTATGATTTTCCCACCGTATTTATCGGGAATAGCTTGCATATGCTTGGTTTCGATCTTAGTCATAGCATCAGCAGGCAGTTCAGTTTTCCATGCTTTCAGGGCTACACGAACACCTTCGGGGATACCTTGGAATGCCCCAAGTATCTGTTGTTGAATTTCACCAAAAAATCGTTCTCGTGGTTTACCTTTAAGTAAACTACGGCCAGCTTCTATGGTGGCAGCAAGCGGAGATTCAATAAGCGGCTTACTCAACATGGAAACCGTATTCGATAATAAGTTTGCAGCGTGAGTGGTTGGGCCGGACAAGATAGAGCTTATCCATGCCTCAAATACCATATCCGAAGTCTTAGCTTTATGGACTTGACGTACAAACTGATTTACCGCAGCAAAATCAGTTGGATCAATCTTGGCTAATTTCTCTGCCATTTCTTCGGTGACTTCCCGTCCACCGAGTTCTTTCAGGATAGCACCATAACCATTGGCACGATCAGCCTTGGATAAGATATTGAACGACGACAACGCTCGACCAGCCTCCGCCGACATCCCGGATACCTGAGACTGTATTGCCGCATGGCGATCCAGTTGGGTACGGAAATTCACCAATGCCTCATCGGAGTTACCTGTTTTAACTGCTTCCTGTGCCTGCCGTAGACGTGTTGCGGAGTCATTCAGGATATCTCTTGCCGCCAATGCTTCCTCGGCATTGAATGCCTGACCCTGTCGTCGTTTCAATAAATCAGCCTCAGTCATACCCAAGTCCTGGGCAAGCTTTGTGGTTTCCTCGCGGGTAATCGTACCTCTCCGGGCCTTGTCGATTGAACCCTCGTACTGCTTGGACGTATTCAGGATGATATTCTTGATATCATCCGTCGTGTCAATACGTTCCAAGTTGACATTACCAGCCTGTTTCGGCAACGGCCTTCCGGTATCATGTCCAAGCTCAGGGCCAAGGTAGTTGACATAGTGGCGTTTGGCTTCACTGTACAACGATTCCAGATGCGGTCTGATCTTCTCCCCGGCATCCTTGATCATCTCTGCCGACCAGTCGGCAAACTTTACCGCCCCTTTCGCCAACTTCACCGCTCCGAGGCGAACCAGCTTTTCGGTAATCTGCACAGGAAGTTCAACAATCCCTTGCGGACGTTCTCCAGTACTGACTGCCTTGAGGACACCCGGGGACTTCATCGCCAGTTCGCCCAATTCCTGTTTAATGGACGCTTCGGCATTATTCAGGTAATCCATAGCCTTGGATAACGTGCCTTTTGGTTCTGTCATGCCTTTGATTTCACGTTCCAGTTGTGGGATTTTCACTCGTTTAATCAAGTCGACCTGATCTTCGAGCATGGTCTTTTCTTTGGACTTCCCCTTCATGCCTTTGAGATCATCATCCAACTGCTTGACGAATTCTTCCAGTTCCAGCTTTTCCCTCATCAGCGGCTTGGCAGAATCCGGTATACCCGCCATTGGATCGGCTTTAGCAGGGACTTCTGGCACGATCTCAGCTTTCGGCGTGTCGATAGTCGGCTTTTCGATGATCGGCTGTTCTACGGGCTTTAACGGCTCTTTAATGAGTGGTTCCTGAATAACTTCCCGAATCGGTTCTTTGACAGGTTGAACCGTTTCCTGTTTTGCGATCAATTCAGGTGAATTCTTATATTTCTTTTCAATTTTACGAATCATTGACTCTTTAGTGATTCCTTTATGTGGAATTCCTAATCTACGAGCCATATTTTGAAGGTCAGTATAGTTCATGGACTGAAAGTCTAATTGATGCTCGGTTACAGTAGGTTTTGATTCAACGACCGTTGGCGTTTCCGCAACCGGAGCTTCCACCGTTGGCTTTACCCGCTTTTCCGTTAAAACATCCTGCAAGGCCACGGAAAACGCAGAACGTTCTTCTCCCGACATCTTGACCGTGTTACCCAGTGCCGATTTAATATCTGCCCTGCTAGGGGCCTCTTTAGACGCTATAACCAAAGCCTTGTCGGGAAATTGGTCGGCAAATTTTCTTGCACCCTCTTTCGAGAGCAAGGTTTCCTTGGTGGCTTGTTGCATGGCCTGCTTGAGTTCCAAGTTCTTGAGTTGCTTTCCGCCGAGTTCCAAGACCTTGCCGCCGAGTTTGCCGATAGGACCAAGGAATGAACCGAATACGGCGGCATCCCTGATGTTTCCGAATGGTCGTTCGGATGGATAGCCGACAACCGCTTCCCCGGCCTCAATACCGCCCTGAAAGCCTGCCAACGTCGCCCCACCCTCGGCGATGGATGAAATCGCCTTGGAGACTAAACCTGATGGCATTTTAGCCAGTATCGGAGCAATAGCAGTATGGGCTAGTTTGCCACCGGGAATACCTGCTATATAGGTCATTGGATCGGCAGCCATTTTAACGTTATCTTCGATGAACTGCCGAACGGGTGAATTAGGGTCAATACTATTTATGGAAGTATTGATTTCCTTCATGTCCTCTTCGTATCCAGACTGAACCCGCTCCGTCACTGGAACATAATCTGGGCCGAACACGTCCTTACCGCTCTTGCCCAAGGCAGATATATCGCCAGTCTGAGCCACCTTAACAATGCCACCGCCAACATTTTCAATGAAATTCAGTGGTTGATGCAAGACTTCTGCGGCAAGACGATTCCGTTTGGCCAGTTCGATATTGTTCTCGGTTTCCAGATCGGACTGAACGAATCGGCTTGTACTTTCCAGCAGTTCGTCCATACTCCTGTCTTGGATGATCTGTTGGGTCATGGCCTGACGTGTGGTATCGGGCATGGGTTTCCCGCTGGCCTGCTGATACTTGGCTTCCACAAAGGCGAGTTTGGTTTTGATCGGAGCGAATACCGTTTCCGGCACTTCACTGTTGACGATGGAAATTGCATCGTCCCAAGGGTCTACCTTAGTTTGTTCACCTTCATAGGCAAATGGGCTTTTACCGCTTCTCATTCGCTGTTTTGCATGATCAACGGCTTTTCTGGTAATATCAGGAGTTACCTTCCCACCATTAGTAAGATGGTTTACTTCTTGACTGGTTAAAGTCGGAACTAAAGCGGGTATCTCGGTTTCGTTTCCGTCAAACTCTACTCCGATCGACAATTCAGTAGAAATCTTCCCATCAGGTCGTTTTAGCTCTCCAAGAAAGCCTTTGCCCTTGGGGGTTCCATCGGAACGAAATTGATCTGATGGACGATTCAATACCGCAATCGCTTCATCCCATCTATCCATTATTGTCCTCTCCCGATTTTGCGTAATTCCTGCATGAGTTGTGCGAGTTCATTGCGAGCCTGTAGGTGCATCTTCACATCCTCGGCAGATTTCGCGTTCTGTGTTTTCTGGATCACATCGAGTAGTTGATCACGTTTCGATTCCACCTGTTGCCTGATTTCAGCGGGAAGCTGTTGGGGGACCGTTTTGGCGTAATACGATAATTCCTCAGTCTCGATTTGCTGCGCCTCAGACTGAACCTGTTGAAGCATCTGCGTGGCTTTATTCATGGTCTGTGGATCATATTGGTCGGTGGCTTGATTGTACTCCATGATTACACGTTGAGCTAAAGCAGCCTTTTGTTGAAGTTCTTGCCTCTTGGCATCGAAATTAGGCAACTCCTGCGGGCCTTGGAATGCCGCTTGAGCTGCCATCGGTTGAGTCGTAGCGGGCTGTGTGGTGGCTTGTGGAGCGTTCGCCTTGAATTGCTCTTTGATGCTGTCGGGGATGTAACCGATTTCTTTAGCTGTAATCATGTGAGCCTGTTCGGGACTTGTTACAATCTTCTTCCCGGTTTCAGGGTCGGCAGAATCCAGGTTGGCAAAGTATCGCTTCCAGTAAAGGCTTTCCATTGTCTTTTTCTGTGGATCGATTACCTGCTTTTCTTTCTTTTCTTCTTTCTTGGATGGAACCGGAGCAAGGTTGCCTTGGGCATTGGTATACATCCACGTTCCAGATGGTTCATGGAAGACCATATTCTCATTGACGATGTCAGCCGTTGTGCGTTGTGGAATCCTGCGAAATGCGTCTTTCTTTGCCAGCAATTCCTGTTTGGCCTTGCCTGCGTATTCTGGATTAACGATCATGGAGTTATCGAGTTCGTGGATCTGTCGATCGATCTTGTCGATTTCAGGTTGATCTTTGGGGTCGTATCCCATTTTGGCGTATTGACGTGCAGATAGGACTTCCAATTCCTTTTCCTTCTGTGCTTCCAATAATTCCTTACGATCATCAATAGACCATTGCCGATCTTGCTCACGCTCTTTCTGTCGTTCCTCGCGGACTTTCTTTTGATCTGCAAAGTTAGCGTATGATTGGCCGATATTTTTGATCGTATTAGCCCATTCTCGGTCACTACGTGCTTGTGCCTCAGCCTCCAACCGTGCCTGTTCTTTTTTGCGGTCATTCAGGGCTTGCATGATTGCATTGAAGCCCTCTGCAACGCCACCTGAAACCGCACTCGGCATTCGACGAATAACTATTGACATACGTTGAACCTCTTGTAAATGTTAGTTTGCAAAGAACCCAAGCGTTGCACCTTCAATTAAAGCATTCCCCCAACTATTGTTTTTGGGTTGCTTTGGCTGTGGAGCGAACATTTGAGCTGCCTGCCCAAATGAATTGGAAACAGCATTTGATGATGCCGTGGTATCCATGTACGGATTCTCAATGGATTGAATCCAACTCAGACGGCGGTTCTGGTCATTAACCTTTTGAAGATTGACGTTGGATGTAAGTGTATTCCAATCATCCAAGGCACTCTGATTCAGGTTCGTTACGTCATTGAGTCGTGTCCCGCGAATCTTTGTATTGGTATCAAGGTTCGACCCAAGCAAATTATCAATCAAATTTTCCCGTGTTGCCCTTGTGCTATTTACATCATTCAGCCCTGCCGTAGCAAACCCACGGTCCGCAGCGGATTGATCGGAACGAACGGCATAATTGGATGCCAATCTGTCGCCCATGAGTGCGGAAAGTGTACCAGACTTCTGAGTACGAAGATTTTCTTCCAATCTGGCAAGATCAGCATTCTTATCACGCTCATATCCCGCGTTCATCGTAGGCATGATCGTTGTACCAGATAAGCCACGTGAGATCATGCTTTGTGCCCCCTGTGCGGCTTGATTTTTCCATGATTGGTTAATGTCGGCCTTTTGGGAATTTCCCATACCTTCGAGTAATGCCATGACTTCATTCTGGCGATTCAGATATCCTTGATCTTGTTGCGTATAAAGATCGTTATAGAACTGATTGGATGTTCCACGTTCACGTGCATAATCGCCGGTGATCTGATCAATTAGAGTATTGTATCGGCTATTCACATCCGATCTTGCACCAGTATAATCAGCCTTGGTGTCAGACAAAAGGCCATCGTAGAATTTCAGCATTTCGTCTTTGCTTTTACCATACATTTGCTGATTTTCATCCCGAAGTTGATAGGCCAATTTGGAATTCTCTGGATCGAAAATATCCATTAAAGCCCGGCCTTCTTTATCTCGTTTGATATTTTCTTCCCGGGCTTCTTTGTTCCATTCATCGACTTTTCTGGCATTCAATACACTAGACAGGATGCCTCCACCACTGAAAAGTGCTGACAGGAAGTTGCTCATATTTCATTCCTTTCCTAATTCGTTGTTACTGTCCATCCCGCCGCAATCAAAGCCGCCTTTGCCGCTAGACCCGCTCCAGTCGGAGCCGCATTCGTTCCACCCGATAAATCGACCACGCAAACTGGCGTATTTTGTTTTCGTTGTCGCTGGTTGACCAGAAGATCGACCAAAATAGTATTAATATATGTTTCCTGAAATTTGTTGGCCGACAAATCGAGATTTGTCAACAATGTCAAATTTGCAAATGTGCCAGAATAGTAAGAGTCAAGGTCATTGGTATTCATCGATACTTCATCTATGTTCAGACATCGTGAAATATCCGGTATTCCCCAAAACAGATCGCTATTATCTGCAACTAATTTTGTAATTCCGCTAGTGCCGTCTTTGGTATGGAAAACAATATTGCATACTCCTGTTGGTTGGCTAACGACTATAAATGAATTATTTTGACCATTTCCACTACCTCGATAAGGTTCAATCACTCGCCATAACGGTTTTCCAGTTTTTGTAAAGACTATCGAAATACTGCTATTCCCAACCGCATTTCCGCATCGAAATGAAAACATATCGAATTGTCGAGATTCTAGCTGATCGATCATCTGACTGATCGCCTGAAACGCCTGTCGGACTTCAACCGGATTGTCGGTATTCGGTATTCGAAAATTCATCGATGTTTCCCCTTTCCGATCCCGGTGATCTGAATGTCTTCCAAGGCCCATGTCGAACTCGACGACCCGCTGAGTTTCAACATCAGTGCATCACCCCGCGACCGTGGCCGAGTCGTATTACTTCGACCCGACGCCCACACCCCGGTATAGAGCGGATTCGCCGCCAGAGCCTCCTGAACGGTTTTCCCGACAGCGACTTCCCAAGTCAAATCACCGCTTCCGGTCCCCAGGGTTCCGATCAGTTCGGCGAGCATCCCCTCGGTGTATCCATTGCCAAGCCGTATCGGTCCGATCTTGACGTAGTTTGTGATCGCCGTCCCGTCGTCCACCACCTCATCCGAATCGAACTGTCGAATATATCCATCCCGACATCCAATCAAGACCGATTCTTCCGAACCAACGAACGAAGTTCGATTCATGGCAATTACAGGGTCATGATCGCTTTGAAGATCGACCGGCCAGAATGTTTTCGTTCGCCAGTCAAACCAATAGTGGACTCGGTCGAATCCACCCTTGGATGTAATGAAGATATGGATACCGTTATCCTTCGCATCGTAGGCCATAGAAATATCATTCAACGTCACGTCGATGTTTTGAAATTCGGTCGGCAATATGTTTTCAGTAATCGATTGCGGAGTATTAACAGACCCAGGTGCAATAGCGTAAAGTCCATTGCTCGATAGGAAAACCACCTCCGACTCCGGTCCGTAACACCATGATGTCGCTGATAGGACGTTGACGTTGTAACTGAGGTTGTTGAGTTGACCGCCCGCCGCCGGATCGCCATAGAGCATCCAGATCGACGAATGGCATCCGAAGATCAGATAGTCACTACTCGCAGGGATCAATGCGGTGATCTTGTCTCCGATCGCCCCGGCATCCGTATTCTGGCCGGCGACAGCTCGTGAGACATCGGGCTGATAATAATCCCAATCCATCGGATCGCCTGATCGACTCATGTACCAGAGGTGAGGCGAGTCGGGATCGCCAGCCAAGACAAGTCGGTCTCGGAATCGTGCGATGATCGAACAATTCAACGGTACGAGTCCGTAAGTGGCGATCCAGAATGATATCGTGTTCAAAGCCGGATCGTAATATTTCGGAATGACGAAAATCTTATAGCTGCACGTCCCGTCGGCCAATGCCCCGGGTGATACCAAGGTGAGCGATCCAGCGGCCACCGTTTGCAAAGCGTATATTCCGGTTGCGACACCAGCCGAGCCATTATAGATAAATACAGCGTGAAGCCCTTTATCGATACCTTTGGCAGTCCAGTCTGCGATACTCGCGGCGTCCAGAACCGTTCCGGTCGACGCCAGTGTTCCATCAGTCCCTTTGGCCACAATGTCGCCATAGTCGGCAATATAGAGCTTTTGGTTGTGTTCGGCGGATGAGAGAACCTTGTCGTCGGTGAATTTGACGGCAGAGACTAACGCGGCCATCGTGTCGATTGTTTTATCGACATATAGTTTGCCGTCGGCGATTCCAACACAATATCGTTTTAGGGTACTCATGAATGTATCACCGTCCATCCAAGATTTCGAAGTGATGTAATATCGGTCAGTGTTGCGGCATTCGGAGCCGCATTACCATAACCGATGTTTACTGTACAGGTTGGAACCGTTACGCCTCCGCTTGTCGGTCTCGCTTGTGCATTCTGTAAGCATTCATGAATGATCTGTTGTAATCCGGCAGCGGGGATAACGTTGTATGACAGATTCAAATTCGTCAAATTCCTCATCGAATAAATCATACTGAAATTCGGATTGAACCATTCGAGTTTGTTGTGTGACGCGTCGATTGAAATCAAGTCTCTGCAAAGCGTATACGGAACAGTCGTTCCAGTGCCTAAAATGCCAAGTCCGATGATATTACAATACGATACGTCGAGAGATGTCGCCGTCGGTTGCGGATTTATATATAGATCTGCCTGAGTATTCGCTGATCCGAAATACCCCCTGAGCTTAACCGTGTATTTACACGAAACAACCGCATTGGTCATATTCGAACGATTGTTGTTCCATAATTCGATGTACTCTAAATTCACTAAAAGATTTGTGTTGATATCCCGTACCGTCGCATCTGCGGCCGTGTCAATATAGTAAAGGTGCGTTAAAGTCACAGGCAAAGTAGACCATACGAAACTCTTGTTCGATCCGGCTGTCGCAACAGTAAGTTTCTTGAGCTTCGCAAACGTTTCGATTGCTACGTCCGATCCGGTCATGTTGTTTTTGTCGATGTTCAGTTCTTCGAGATTTACCAGTCCCGACAAGTCGGGAACCTTCCCGGTTAATAGATTGTTGGACAAGTCCAACTTGTATAGATTCAAAAAGGCCGACATGGTCGGAAATGTTGTAACATACGAATCTTTAATGGAAATTGAACTTACAGACGAAAATCCATCTAGGGCTTTAAAAATTATATTTCGTGCCGACGCATCCCCGGTGATGGTCTGCGTAAACGTCAATCCTTCGGGCTGATAAGGCCACAGGACCGGATCGGTCGACATGATGAGATTTAAGCCAGATTTTTCGAATACTGCATTAAGGCTAAAATCAGACGCATTCGTCACCTCAACAGTCCATGACGGAATAACGTCGCTGGTCGATGTAACATTCGCCAGCATTCGAATCGGATTACCCGATCCGATTTGCTGAGCAAATGTTTTCTTCAACCCCGGACGCATACCGCCCCGTTGTCGGTCTTCTATGGAATCAAAAGGTCGAACATTCAGGCAGTCGGGCGTGGTGTACGGCGGCTGGCTCTGATAGCCATACCGCCGATTTAATCCACCAAAAGGAAATTGAATTGTTACAGGCGATTTTGCCATGAATTAGAACTCCCTTGCGACTCGGACCCAATCAATGTTCGCACTGCAATCGTCGCCGTGAGCGGCATTCAGAACGAAATAGAACGCCATTTCTTCGCCCGTCGGAACGGTCGCCGTCGCCAGCAGACACGTTGTCGCCAAGGCTACACCGTTAGCGTAGAACGTCACGGTCGTACCATCGCAATAGAAGCCCACCTTGATGTAGGTATCGGCCACGACGGTCACTGCATCGGTCTGAACCACAACCGCAGCCCCGGCAGCCTTACGGTGAACGGTATCGAGTTTATCGCCATCGGCAGCGACACGCAGAAAGCCGATGTAATCCTTGTCGGGAAGGGCGTCTGCGTCCGACAGAACTCCATCTTCGGCCAATAGACCTTCTTCGGCAAATCCACAGAATAGACCGAATTTCGCATCGGTGATATTGACGGCCTTGATACGGGCTTCAAACCATGACTTCTTGCCGGTTGCCAACACGAACTGACCTGCCGTGTCCAACGCTCCGAGAGCTTGAACGCCTACACTTTCGTTGTCAGTTGTAGTCGATAAAATCAATGCACCATCCGGGTCGGTGGACACACTGGCAATGGTTGATCCTGCCGTTGCACCCGTGAAACCCGAAATACCGCCACCAAGGTACGTTTTTGTCTGATTGGCAGCCAACGCATGCGATCCATGCAGATCATTGAAGTACACCATGCCCTTGGTTGGATCGAGCATGTAGTCGATCACCGGGCATGTGGCCCAAATGCCCGTTGACGGGCCTCGGCCAGAGTTAGCTCCACCGGTGGTGAAGGTTGTATCGAACTGCGATTCGATTGACGCTAAAGTCAACGCTGGAAGCGTGTTTTCAGTTACGATCTTGTTGAAATCGCAACTGGCGTACGTCCCTTCATTGATGTACTCTGCTCCGCTGTCTGTGTCGATGAATTTGCAGCCAGGAGCGTACCCTGAATTGCCATCAGTCGGCACAGTGGTTCCCCATGCTTCCAATGAACCTACGCCCGGGACGTTAAGGATTGCTCCCGATACTTCCATGTCTATACGTCGTAATTGATCCGGTAAATTGTCTACACTCATTGTCTCTGTCCTTTCCAAAAATAATTATTGTTTTTCCGTTTTCAGTAACTTCTACTGTTTCACTATTCTCTCTTGGTATCGGTTTTCCATTGATCCACTTCACGCAATCGTCGCTTGTGAGATACATATCGCAGTCCTCCTTTTCCAATGGACCCGATAAGATAAACCAGCAAACCCAACCCAACAAACCCGCCCATCGTGCCTTCATTCATTTGAAAGTTAAACAGACCGTTCTGAGATGATTGATTAAGGACATCTGTGACGACATCCTTAACCGCTTGCTTTGTTAGTTGTGTTTCAGGCTTGATTTGTGCGGCACACCCCGTAATGTGCATAATCGCACACCCAATGATGAGAAGCAGGATCACCGCTATGACACATTTGTCGATCTTATCCATCAGTATTTCCTCGAAACACAGTGGTCCTTTTTAACAACGACTTTCTTGCAGGCGGGATCGAGAAGCTTGACGCACTTGTCGAAGTCATTCCTAAGCTTCGTCGGCCAGCGTTTACCATCAGGATACGCACAACCAAGCTGAAGAAGTGTTTGAAGAATCATTTCTTTTTGTTCTTTATTCATAGCTTTTCCTTGACCTCACGAAAATGGTTACTGTGCAGGCTGAGTAGTTGCCCGTCCTAACGTCAATTTCTGATTCGCAATATCGATTTGCATATCGACTTCCTTGAGTTGGTTTAGCACCGCCGCCATCGTGCCTTGAGTTAAATTCAGAAACGGAATCATCTCTTTAATCATCCCAGTGATTCCCTTGAGTGCAATTCCTATCCCTTCATTCGCCGCCTTCTGTTGCTCGACGAAAGCAAGCATCTGTTGGACATTTTCTTTGATTACAGGAGAGGATTTATCCGACAGAGTAAGGCTTTCCATCTCGAACGATTTCTCGCCGCTTACGGCTTTAACACCCTTGGCCTCAAGGTCAGTGTCTTTCGTGTTTGTGACCTTCACTGAGCCGGTAATCGGATTGACCGCTACCGTGGTTTTGGGTTCGATCATGGCACACCCGCCCACATTCAGAATAATCATTCCAGCCACAAAACCGATCACTGCCCAAATTCCGACTTCTTTCCAATCAAGTTTCATTTCATCTGCCTTTCAACTTTAACATCCAGTTTCGTCGCAATCGCCACGGTGGTACGGTCCAGCGTTTTAAGCGATTCACTAACTTCTTTAAGCCATTCTCGATGTTCACCGCATCGTTTGTTCATCGCCGCAAGATCGGCTTGTATCTTGATGATCTCTTTTTCGTTGTTCAAAATTTTTACGACCAACCATGCAAGGGTGGGTATCACAACACTCGATAAGGTGAGTAACAAGATGCTTTGTGCTATTGGTGTCATCGATGCCTCCGTTTAAACTCCAAATACCTTGATCATATTGAGCCTCTTAAAGACCAATCTCGGTTAGTGCCACTCTCTGCCGATTCCTTAACGCTCTTGCCCCGACGGCCTCGACAGGGAATCGATATTCATGTCCGTTTAAAATGGTTTCTTATTGGAGCGGCTTCTAAGCTGCCGACCATAATAAGACTCCGGAATGACAGAAACAGGAACCATGAATTTTTTATCCATGACGGATATTTTAAACCGATTTCCAAACGTTGATCCCGAATCGAATTGCACGGGAACATCTTGACTAATTGGAAGCTGATAGACTTTGGAGTTTTGAGTGTTAGCGAACACCCACAAAAATACATTTCCAGAACTCACCTTGGCGTAATAGTAATTATCGTCAGGGGTTAAAGCGTAAACCCGATAGGCTAAATCATTGCTCCCGCCCCAAACAGTCACACCTTCGCTTTTGATGGTCGATACTAGCGTAGCTTGGTTGTATTCACGGTTTGCTGTGTCACCTTCAAAATACACTTTGCCTCGAATCATCGGCATCCTGCACTGCATGGTATACAATTTAAAAACATCCATATCGGCTGCGGTAGTAATTTGATGATCGATTATTACTCCGGTGCAATTGAAGATCAGCTTCCCGGCCAGCGTCCCCTTTGGCGTTGTTCTCAACGCCTCTAGATACACTGTGGCTGTCGTTATGTCCATGATCAAAAAATCACAAACCACTTTATCGCCACCGTCTGGAGACCATGCTGCTGGATCATCCGTGCCGGTTTGATACGTCCAGGCCGTTGTCGCTAGCCCAATTCCACCATGGTTGATTCCACCAAAAACATTCGCGTCACTAAAAGCACCCCCACGATTTGCCCAGTAACACGCAATTTCTTGCGTACTCAGAACAGACCTGACACTCTCACCCCAACCCTGCGGCTCTACAACACCTCGCGTATTTGCGATCGCATCCATCGGCCTGAAGCCATTTTGCGGAGCCGCTGGATTAATCGTTTCAAAGCACGCATCGAGCATCATCGATCCTGCAACATCAGGAGAGCTTACGATACTAGGGTTGACAAAATCTACACCTGCGAACATAACATTAGAAGCTCCGCCGCCTGTTTTTCTCGAAAATTTGATAGACTTACACGTGGTTTCTATTTTTGTCCACGCCGAAAAACCAACATACGTGTTATTCGTCAAGTCCCACTCGGCAGTTGCTACCACATTCCCGCTACCGTTCAAACCATCGTACTGGACCATAAGTAAAACGCCGGTCGTTGCTCTACGCAGGCCACAAGCTCTGAAATAGGTCATTTGCGACGGCACATTATACAACCTGTGTGCCGTTGTTTCAGACCAAGAGGCAAACGTTACACCTTTTTCATCTTGTGTATACGACCCAGAACTTTGATCAGCTTCCGATTGTAGTTTAGAGATGCCAGAATAAACCTGCCCGCGCTCAGCCCCGCATATACATGGATAAGTTGCTTCTGAACCTGTAATGAAATTTTGCGTCGCAATCCGCCATCGCACCCAATCCCCTGTGCCGGTAGGGGTATATACGAACCACACATTGTTTCCGTATTTCCATCTTTCAGCGACTATTTTCCCGGCGACAACTGTCATATTTTAACCCTCAACGCTTCGATTATTTGCTGATCGGTCATATCTTTTATTGCCATATCTCACCTCTCGCCGTGTGGCGTTAATTACCTTGTATTTCCAGAATAACGACGCCAATACCAGCCCCAACCGTTGGGACAACAATATCAAGGTTTGATGCTGATTCAACATCCACTTCAATGGTATTCGTATAATACAACCCGGAACTACCGTTACCATCACGTCGAGCCGTATTCGTCAAAGCAATGTTGTCCAATTCGGGAAGCACTTCGCCGTTGGTTAATTCCTTTCCAAAGGTCACGCCGACGATGTTAATTGTCCCTGCAACATCAAGCTTGGCCCGAATCCGAACACGAGACACTTCCGAAATATCAATCGATTCGACTGACTTGTCGTCCGTGGCATTCATGTAATTCGACACAAGGTTGATTCGCGTATCCAGACCTACCGGATTCCCGATATCCGCAATCGTCATTCGACGATATTCACGCCACTCACCCTTGAGGCTTTTAATTTCATTCCCTGTCACACCCGTCAATTTGATTCGCATAATCACTCTCCGGTATAAAGTACCCCTTCATAGGTCACATAATTTGTTCTGTCGTTATCTCTTATACATGGCCGACCGTCACCGTTGTAGCCGTAATTCCGAACGCCGTTCATGGTCTTATCATGATCAATACTTGCAATCAGACGTTCGTAGAATTTGTTCTTGTGCAATCCTTCGGTATCATCGCTGTTCTGCTCGGCAATCGCTAAACAGCTTTCCAAGATTGTTTCAGCGTGGACCATCCCGCCCAGCGGATATGGCTTGGCAGTAGTAAGCTTATTTGGAAGCACGAAGCATGAATAGGACATCGCATAGACCGCATCCGGTATTGGATACAGGAGAAGCTCCATTCGTTGCCCCGTAGCCCCGTCAGACGTCTTGGGACGTATTGCCGCTACCGTTGGAACACCCGTGATCGTATTATCCTGTTGGCGTAAAGCTCGAATCTTGCCTTCATGTACAACGTCAATCGGTCGATATCCCGTCAACCCGTCAATAGTAATCTTTCCATCCAGTCCACCGAAGTTATCAGGCAGATCGTAATCGTAATCAGCAGCCACCGTATTAAAAGATACGATTGGTTTTAGGAATGTCCACTTGTAGCCGACCGGAATCGCCTCATTTTTCGGTGGATACAGAAATTGCCGATATCCCGATTGAACAATATCGTCAACCTCTGCAATCTGAGCAGCGGTCCACTTCGTAGAATCAACACCATATCCCAAGAAGTGCATGACTGCCTTCTGGAATTCCGTATAACCCATTGATAAAGTTGATTCTGTCATAATCCA
>Ga0172381_10002519_pt1 | contig 20211 bp, 16 predicted proteins | sample Leawel6488metaG_FD_119754 | JGI IMG/M metagenome (GOLD analysis project Ga0172381, IMG submission 119754) | Leachate microbial communities from a municipal landfill in Southern Ontario, Canada - Leachate well 64-88 metaG | ecosystem: Engineered > Solid waste > Landfill > Unclassified | place...
GTCCACGGACGGTCTGTTTGGTTTGCGTGCTTGGTTCATTGTCGCGTTTCTGTGATTCGGTGTTATTTGTGGAATGACGTGGTCGGTTTCGGATACAAGAAAACACCACGTGTATTAGTCACGTGGTGTGTTCTCGCCAACTACTTTGTATAACTAAGCAACTGTCGCCATGTGCGCGACACGAGCTGTTGGATTCTTGGCAAAGCTCCAAGATCCGAATCTAAAACTGGCATGATTTACGACGCATTGTGGAAGGCACAAGTACCACCAGTGCGTCGAACTGGCTGTCTTCCAAGGTTCGCCGACGATGCTCAGTTTGCGCAGCGGATCTTTCGTGGTCTTGTTGTACAATGCCAGCATTTGATTGGCATTGTTGAGAATGGCCTCGTGTTCTTGGACATCGCCATCGATCTCGGCAGGACTTACGATGACGTTGGCGTACACTGCTGTTACATACTGACGTGCCACCAATTGAAGGCCAAGCGTGGTTGCTACCTTCTTCCCTACGATCGGCGGTATGTGCGTCTGTAACATGATTACACCGCGCTTCACCATGCGACACTCGCCAAGATCGATGTCAATATCTGACTTTTCCTTGTGCAGAGTCTTGAACACAAGTTCATCGTCGCGTGTGATTGAACGAGAAGTCGCTTTCGACTTGGTGTCTTCTGTGTCGTAGTCGTCGGTATCCTTGACCTTCGCCTTTTTCGTCTTTGTCTTCTTTGCCGTGACTGGCTCGGATTTTGTTTTGGCGCGTACGGCCTTGACGATCGACTCTACGGATTCGCTAGGCTTCGCCGCTACCAACTGCTTGATCTTGTCGAGATCTTCGAGCGTACTAAAACTATAACCTAGCGTCGTCTTGCTCGGCTTAGCCAATGCCATCTTCGCCGACTGCTTCGTTGTCAGGAAGTCCGTTTTCTTGATCACGACTTCAAGCTCACGCAGCGGCTTCGGTGCAAGTTTCAGAAGAGTCTTGTATGAATTCTTTCTGAACTTCCCGGTACCGACATGATAACTTATCATGTCAGTGTACAGCTTTGTCTGCGGCATGTACTTCATTATGTCGCTGTTCACCAGCTTGGCACATAGCAGGGCGGCTTTTCTTCCCTGCTTCAATTTCGCGCATTGAATGATGTTCAGCACCATTCGATACGCCCTACGCACTCGCTTTGCGATCAACTTCGAGGCTCTGTCGTTTTTGAATTCAGGGAGAGACAGAGTTGGTTGGTTGGTCACTTATTTCTCCTGTGTTTGATAACAAAACAATGTCCTATGCTGCAAAACAAAACATTACTATTTGGCAAGCATAGAACAGTGCCTTCAAAATGTATTTACGGTACGCCGATACGTCACTTGAATAACACGTAAGAAGCGATGATCAACTTGCATGCTGCATGAAGAGCCTGATCGACATGCAGACCGTATTTCTTCGCGCACTTGCCGTAATCTATCACGAAATGAGCTGCGAACTCGAACAATCCAGCAACGAAGTTTCCGGTTATCATACCTACGGCTAGCGCATGTGTGGCCGCATGGCTTGCCATCCAGTAATACCAGGGAACTCCGAATCTTGCAGGCTCGATGAATTTGTTCTTTCCGAGTGCGATTTCGTTTCCCTGCATTGGATAGTCGGCGACAAGATGCCCTGCCAAGAGAAGCAAGAACATAGGTAGGAATTCGTACATTTGATTTCCTGTGTTGGTAGAGTTGGTAGTGTTGGTGTTTGGTTAAACAAATAAGGGTAGGATGCTGGCATCCTACCCATAATATGTCTAAGTGTTTTCAGTTGCCGCGAACAAGCTTCTCGGCAAGCTCGCGACTTCCCATCGTGGGAATGAGAGCCTGAACGAGCTGCTCTTGCTGCTTGGTGAGCGACTTGGCGTTCTTCTTCAGCATTCGCGTGATGCTTGGAATGTCAACAAGATGCGTGGTACCGTCTTCTTCAACGATGCTCGCTTCGTTATCCTTGACCTTGTTGACTTGGCCTTGGCGAAGTCCACCATCGGCGAAGAACTCGACAAAGTCTCCCTTTTCAGGAAGGATGAAACCGACTGCCGTCTGCGAACCTGTGAAGCTTGCGGTGGCATACTTCGCCTTGGCGCTTTGAAGCAATCCAGGAACGTCTTCGTCGCGAACGCAGACAAGAATCTTCTTGCCAGCGTCGTTGGTCTTGACTTCCCAGTTTGCGTTGATCGTCTGGTCGAGATAAAGCGTGTTCGCGATCACGGGAACAAGTCCCTTGCGGTCGTAGAACTCGCGCGTCTTGCGTGCCGTGGCGACGATCACGCTAACGCAAGGAGACTGCGCATCCTTGTGCCAGAGAGCTGTCGAAGCTTCGACATGCAAGCGACCGTCGAACTTCGCCTGGACGAAGCGTTCCAGCGAAGCGATGGTCGGGCACGCTTGGCGGCGATCGAAGCCGATCAGGATTCGAGCGCTGTGCGCGTCCGCCAGGACGGTGTAATCCTGAATGCTGAGATCCAGACGGTCGAGTCCGGCAACTGCGGCCTTGCTGACAAGGCGATCTGCGATTTTGTCTACGATGGACATTTGTTATCTCCTTACTTGATTCTGATTCGCGGAAGAAATGTGAAGCTTGCGCTTGCGATGTAGATACCGTCACCTTCGGCACTCGGCTGTCCTTCGCTCAACGAGCTGATCCAGCAGTTCGGGTACTTCCAGAGTCGATAGAGTTCGTTTCCACGATACTTGTACTCGTACAAGTCCACAGACCAACGCATGTCCATGAGGTCGCTGAACACCAGAGGATAACCAAGAGCGATTTCAAACTCCTGTTCCCAGAGTTCGATGCGCTCGATCGTAAGTGTGTAACCATCTGCGATGCCGGGAATCAGTTCGATGGGTCGGCCATTGGCCTCCTTCGACAATTCGCGCTTCATCGTGATGGTTCGCGTCATGGCGTCTCGTTGCCACGACTGGACTCTACCGATCGCTTTTGGCTTGCCGTCCGCGCCACCAACAGCAATCGTCAAACCGGAATACGTAATGACATCAGGGACATACCCTGCATGACCTGCGTAATCAAGCTGAGTGCCGGTGATGCCGAGTCGATTTCTCAACATCTCAGAGCTGTACTCAGGCATTAACTACTCCTTTGCCTTTGTATGTTGTAAGTCGGTCGTATTGCTACTTGCAGATTCTTCGGTCCTGCGATGCGCTAGATGCTGTGTATCGCTGCGCGGCTTGCGCAAATAGACCTGCATGAATGCGTGTTTCTCAAGTATCTTCGGAATCACCGATGAAACGTAGGCTTCCATGACAACGCGCAGGGCCAGAACAACAAGTCCGCGAGGAAGCGTAACAGGAACCAATTCAGATTCGGCAAACAGCGGCTTCGTGGCAGGATGCGTACGCTCCAAAGCACGAATGAAACCGAAGATCATCTTCGATTGATCGTCCATCGAGGCGTTCGAGTTGTTCACGAAGAGGTATGCGTATTTGAATTTCCCTGGCTTCTTGACTCGGACATTGTGGTTCGGCACTGGCGTGAGCAAGTCGCTGATCTTGTCGGCGACATCGTCGCGTCCGGAAGCACGGAGGCTTTTAACGACCTCAGTCAAGTCCGGACGCTTCTTGATCTCCATATGTCGGTTGTGTTGCATGGTGCCTTTTGAGTTACAGCGTTCCAGTGAGTGTCGCCTCGTTCACGGTGTACACACCGTAAAGACGCTTGACTTCGGTGAACGTGAAGATGTTGTACAAGAAGTGGAACAGCGTGGAATCCGATTCGTCCTGCTTGACGATGAAGTCGGAAGGTCCAGGCTGGCGAATGTTTCCGGATTCGTCCTGGAACGGAGCAATAACGCCACTGCCGACCTGACCAAGAAGAATGGAGATGCCGTTCGACTGCACGAATCCGACACCTGCGGCCTTCGTATCCGCGACGAATCCAACAAGACGCTTGTCCAACTCGCGACGCATGATACGAACACTGTCGTGCTTCGTCTTCATCGCCATGATCAGGTTGTAATGGTCTGCTTGAGTGTCGACGGTAACATCTTCCATGATCTGGTAGACGTTGGTTCCGTTCGGCATGAAGTAGACAGTGGATGCCGCGCCGAGGATGTTGTTGACGGACTCGTTGAACGTTTCGATGTACGAGAAGCCGTACACGTTCGAGCGAAGGATCGTGGACGAATTGCTCGTCATACCGGCGACACGTGCGCAGATGGCGGCTGCTACGAAGCTTCCATCAAGCCGTGCCGTAACAACACTACCATCGCTGAGAGTGAGCGGCATGCGAGCGAGCGTCGGAGTTACGAGAATGCGCGTTCCGTGAGCAGGGCTTTCACCATACACTTGGAGCGACTTCTTGGCTGTCGCGACGATGCTTCCTTCTTCGAGTTCGCTGCCGACGTTCGTGCCTGTCGGAAGTCCGAAGTAGATCAGATGTTCCTTGCGCTCGAACGGATCGTTGGCGTTGATGTTGTACGCCATGAACTTGTCGATGTAGTTCGGCAGGTTCACTGGAGTAACGTCAGTGATGAAGCTGACGCCAAGCGCGGACGCAATCGCATTGTCGATGTCGGTCGGGCTGAACACACCATCATCATCGCTATCCATGATCTGGATGAACGCGACGGCCTTCGGGGCTTGGTTGAACGCGATCTCGTTGGCAATAGCAAGATCGTTTCCAAGATTAACAGGTTCGAGGAACGCGCGTGCGCTAGCGCGATCGTAGAACACTTGAGGATTGTTGTACAGAGAAGCCGGACGGACATACTGTGCGGTCATGTAGTATAGAGTTCCAAGTCCTGGTTCGTTTCCACGATGCGTGTACGAGAACGCAATGCTCGTGATCGACGACAGAGGCGCATCGATGATAACGATCGATGTTCCGGGAACGGTCCTGAAGCTCGTGAACACAACACCATCTTGTACGGCCTTGATGGTTCCGGCGTACGGCTGGTTCTTCAGGACTGCGTACAAAGAACCGGCGTTTCCGGTGATGGCTCCGTTGCGATCCTGGAGAACCGATGTCGAAGTAACGACTTCGGTGGACTTCTTGTCCAACGTCCAATAGATGACGTTGTTGTTCACGAACTCAACATCGAACACGTCGCCTTTGACAAGGGCGGAGGCGTTGCGCACGACAAGACTGATCTGTCCTGGCAGCGTGATGTATCCCTTGTTCGCGCTGAACGATTCGACGGTGCCGAATCCACCTTCAGGAGTGTTCGACGCGAATCCGAAGAACGCGTACTCAGGGTCGACAAGAGCCGGTGTGTTGTAACCAACGGTTCCGACAGTCAAACGAACCTTGCGGGTGTCCAGAGCCGTCGGGAACTTGCGGGGTGCCAAAGCAGTGAAGCTGAAGCTGTCTCCGACGCTGTAGTTGTTTCCACCGCCAACAAGATTGACGATGCTAATCGTAGGCGAGTTGCTCGAAAGACCGCCATTGTAGGCAGCGCCTGTACGATTGTGCGTGATTGTTACGACGTTTCCGCTCTCGTCGGTCGGGATCGAAAGAGCCAATCCGCTGGAACGGATCTTGGCTCGCAGATTAGCCGCCGTCGATCCGGTGTTTCCAGCAACGATCTGGATGTCGTTCGCGAGTGTGGCCGTGGTGCGGAACGTGTAGACGATCGGCGCTCCGACGATGTGGTCCGTGATGGTGAGAGTTTCACTATCGGCAGGAACAGCATTGAAAGTAACCGATCCCTTGGCATACGAAGCGAGAGGCTTCGAGAGCTTGACCTTCACACCGCCATAGAGAGGCACGAACGACTTATCCGCAGTGAGTTCGTTGATGTTGAGCGTTCCGCCTGTGAACACGTCACCAGCAGTTCCCCATGCCAACGTAATAACGTCTGGAGCATCACCTGCCGCCAGGCCTCCGGACATTCCTGAGAACACGACATTCGTGACACCAGTCGAAGACACGATCGCCTTGTTTCCGTTGTTGTACGCACCCTGCATGACAACGTCGGCAATCGGAGTGTTGATGACGGTGCTAGACTTGGCGAGCGACAGGCTGCGATGCAGAGTCGACGCAACACTCACTGTGTTCTGTCCGCCAGCGACACTCATAACAGCGACAGCATTGAGGCCGCTGGTGTTGATTGCAGATGCAAGCGCCGCCATCGTGTCAGCAGTGGTAGCTCCAAGATCGACGCCGATGTTTCCAGCTCCAGGAGTTGCGATATCGACGAACTCGAATACCTGACTTCCGATGGTCACAGTGTCTGCTTCTGCAGGATTGCCTGTGAACACGAAGCGTCCGCCATGAATCAGTTCGACCACATCGGTGTTGTTGATGTCGCGGTATGCGACGATGCCGAGACGCGGGAAACTGTTGTTGACGGCATTGACGAAGTTGGTGATCGTTGTATCCGTGTTTGCCGTTACGTTCTTGCCACCGGCAAAACCGACGACCTTGATGAAAGCAGGACGCGAAGTAACGATCGTGTTGTTTCCTACAGCACCTGGAACGTTGTGATCGAGATTCAGCGTTCCGATGTTGGAATTCGAGGACGAAACGTCGGTTGTCGAAATGGTCAAGTTCGACGCGTTGATAGCAGTCGCAAGGTTCGCGGCTGTCTTGGCGCTCTGTTGGCCTGCCGTGGCATCAACAAGGACGCGAATAGCCGACTGGTTGTTAAGAACGCCGTCGGTGTCGAATTCGAACACATGCGTGCGCGAACCGTCGGTGATGGTGATGGTATCGCCGTCGTTGGGAGCCTGCGTGGTCGTTCCGTCGAATGCGATGCTGCCAGTTGCGGCGACAGCGGCGACAGTGGACAACTGGACCAACGTGCTTCCAGGAACCGATTGGATCGAATCGGACGTGAATTCGAACGCCTTGACAACCCTGCGCGAGTCGCTATGTCCATTCTCGATGACCATCGCTTCCGAATCTAGAGGATTTCCGGAGAACACGACAGAACCTGCTGGAACGTTCGCTACGGTAACGCCAGTATCGACGTTCGTGACATTCATCACGAACTTGGTGTTTTCGGTCAACACGTAACCTTCGGCGTCGACCATGATGCTGCCGGTGCTGGCGTTGGCTTCGCCGTGAATGATGGCACTTGCATCGGCATACTGGTTCGTGTTGGTCATGGCCGAATCGATCTCGATGAGAGAAGGTCCGGTGACGGTGAACTCGTATTTGTCGCCAAGAACGTAGGTGCCAACACTGGCATCGATTCGGATGCCAAGTTCGATGTCCAGCGTCAAGGACTGGGCGTTGGTGGTGTCGAAGCTGAGTGTCGGTGCAGTTAGTCCGCGTGCAACAGGAACACTTGGAAGACTGTCGTTGCCAAACTCTTCCGGAGTCGCTGTCCAAGAAAGCGTGATAGCTGTTCCGGAAACCTGCGAAACCGCGAACGCGTAGGAACGAGTGTACTTGTGGTTGAACAGTGCGGAACTTGAAATCGAGATCTCTCCGGTTCCTGTTCCCGTGTGCGTGACGGCACCGAACACAGGCTCGGAATTGGTATGCTGAATAACAGCTCCGAGTTCGTTCTTGGCAGCGACAGGTTCCAGGATTTCGGTGTCGATGATGTAGTCTACGTTGCGCTTGTACGTGTCCTGGGACACCTGGGAGCCGACGGCTTCGATGACACGGATGTCAGAAGTCGGAATCGGATCTGGAACGGACGAGTCTGCGGACTGGTAGGAGAACGAATACGACTTGGTCGGATCGTAAGCCGAGTCGGCGATCTGGATTCCGGTGTTCGAGTTAACAAGAACCCAAAGATCCTTGCGAATTTCGGTTCCGTCTTCATCGACCAGCGATGCATTCTGCTGGGTGCCGCTGCTTGCAGGGCTGAGAGGCGCGATGTGCGGAGCTGTCGTGGAGAAGCTCAGAGGAGCATCGTAGATGAAGCCGCGACGAATCGACTGATCCTTGGTTCTGATATAGCGCGAACCCTTACCAATATAAGTGGCGACGCGGGTTTCAGGATTAACGTTAGGTGCGCCGACGCTGAAACGCTCGCCAATGTACACACCAGGAGCTACGTACTCCTGTGTCGGAGAAAGCCTGTTCTTAGCCATGATTACCTCTTGCAAATGTGTTTGTATTTCGGAAGATTCGATGTGTGTTGACTAGAATGTTACTGTGATCTTCTTTTGGGCGATCACGTCGGGACGGACGGCTGATCCTTGACCTGGATAGATGTTCGATCCTGTCTTCGTTCCTTGAAGCACCTGGATGTTGAATTCGCCAGGACGCTTGGCCAGTATGATGTATTCGGAAAGCGTCGAGCCGTGGGATATGCTTGCCAGGTTATGGTTGTCTATCACGACTTTCATATCAACCAGAAGATTGCTGATCAGGCCGGATGTTCGACGACCGATCTTCAAAACATTCGGGAACGATATCTCGGGTCCGCTTATCGATCCTGGAGAGACTGTGTACGACATGTCGTCATCTGTTAGATTGAAGCTGTCCTCGAACGTGATCTGCATACTTATGGTCGATGTCCACAGTTGCATTTGCGGATCGTCGCCTTGGTTGTTCTTGTCGTAGGATCCAGGATCTATCATCATCGGTATGCGAAGAGACCATGTATCCGTGTGGTTGTCGGAATGGATGATCTTGCCGTTGATGAACGTCGAAATGTCGAAGAATATGGCGTGCATGCATTGCGCCAGCGACACGAGTTCGGACTTTGAACTTGCTGCGATGAAAATCGTTATTGGAACTTCTCGTGTCACTGCTATCTGATGCATCACCACGGAGCTTTGCGGCCTGCTTTGCCAAGTGCTGCGTCCGAAGCCTGCGGGCTTCAACACCACTCCCGTGTCGTTGATGATGATGCAAGGTGGATGCGCGGCGATTCGTTCGTTGTACCGTTCGAGAGTCAACAGCGTCTTCGTCGTGTCGCTTGGATTGTGGTCTTTCTCGACCGTGTATCGTGCCATGCTAGGTGCGAACTGCATGAGATATCTGCGATACTTTCCATCGACTTCGAAGAAGTTGCGGATGTACTGTTCGATGGCCGATGTGGTTATTGTGCTTACGTTCATGTCGGAATACATGGAAACAGCAGCCTGCCTTGAGACCGCTTTCAATGTCTTCATGTAGCCTGTCGAACTTGCATTATCCACAATATTATCTCCTGCTATGAGAATTCCCGCCTAGCTGCGCAGGCACAAACGACAAAAGGCCGAAGTTTTCACTCCGGCCTCCATGTTGTCGTTATTGATGCGTGATCGAGAACAGATTGATGCACAGCATTGCGGCTGAAGTGACTGCCATGACAAACGCAAAGATTCGATCCTGGGCGAAACTCCAGGTACCTACAATATTGATGTTTCGTCGTGTCGTAATAACACTAAGACGGGACTTCAAATTGTAGGCTGCTGTTGCAATGACATTCGAGTTCTCGTCAACGCACTTAGCCGTTTCAGCATCCATGAACATGGTTGTGATATCACGAAGTTCAGCATCTGTCGGATCCCATGAATCAGATCCTGCTTGGACATGAACCATGTCAGATGACCTTCGCGAAATCGCATATACTGAATACGCGAACACGCAAAGCCATACAAACATCTCTACATAGTCGACCATTTCTTTTCCTTTTGTTTGTGTTACAACGACAAGCACAGCTTCTTGCAGGTGCTTTCCAGTTCTAGCATCCTTTGATTCACCAAAGGTCCAGGTTTGCTATGCAGCGAATTCAGGAATTCCAGCGACCATGAATGTTTTGGAACAGTGCGGCGCATGATGTCTGCGAATTCGACGGCATCTGCACCGAAAACGCTGGGATGCATGCCTAGGAAATCCTCGAACCACCTAACAAGAATCCTGCGTTTCACGTCAAGGGTACTGGAGATCATCGGAAGCTTTCGCAGCGTCTTCTTTGCAGCGGCCAGAACAACACGAATATCGGCGCGGTAGAACATCTCCAGCTTTATCAAGCTGGGCGGCTTCTTCTTGTAGCACGAGCGCGAACAGTAGAAGAGTCCGGAATCCTTCTCGACGGTGAATGCTTTCTTCGGAGTCAAAGCACCACAGACTACGCACACATGAGCACCCTTGAAGTAGTCGAACCTGTTGTGTTTTCCTGTATTGATGTCCGACAGGATTGTGTAGGATCTGATCTTGTTGAACGACCTTTCAAGACTAGCCTTGATTCTCGACTCGGGTATGTCGGTTATTGACGAGATCACGTCGGTCGATAGGTTGCTGTTTCCGGTGTCGAACTTGTACTTGGCGATGCAGTTGAACTCGGCTTCCTTGGATACCACGTGATAGTTGCAACTCGAAGCACCGCAAGGTTCCACGATCATGCATCCTAAAATGCTGCAGAAGAAAGAACCGGCATTCTTTACATTGGAGTGGTTGGTGAGTTCTTGAAGAACCTCTGCCTGTACGCTTTCGTCCTTGAGTAGCAATTCTTCGGTGAGCTGCTCAAGAAGTTTTTCTCTTGTTAGTTTTTGCCTTGCTTGTTTTCTCTGGTCCGCGTGATTCAGCACCTTTTGCGGCAGCTCTGGCCTTTGCTTTCTTCTCACGTTCGTGGTCCTTTTGCTCGTCGTAGTTCGTCTTGGCTGCTATCCTGTCCCAAATAACTCTTAGCTGTTTTTTGAAGGTTGGAAAGAAGTCCAGATCCTGTTTCTTGGTTGTTCCGGAGCCAAGATCAGGCATCGTCTCCAGGCAGTACAGCGCGATGCCGCAGGCATCCATGATGTGGTCGTTGATCGGATAAGGATTCTTCGAGAGCGGTGCTTTGGCTACCCACGGAAATCCAAAACGTGCGGCTTGCGTATCCATTCCGAACTTGCGCTTGTATCGATTCTTCCATGACGCACTCGTGATAAGCTCGATCGCTATGCCGTGATCATGGCAGTACGTTGCAATAACGCCAATCATGATATTGATCGATTCCGACACGGCACCACCTCCCTTTCCGGGGCGAGCCATGAAGCGTTCCATCACGATGTTCGTGAGCTTACCGTACTTGGATTCAAGAGACACGATGAGCTTCGTGAACTCGGTGTAGAACTTGTGGAAGTTGTTGTGGAAATAACCTGGCTTGAGGTTGTTGATGGTGTGATTAAACATTCCGAGCTTCTTGATCTCGGATCCGACGACGCAGCAGAATGCAGATGAGTTCTTGCCTGGATCTATCGCAAGAAGACAACGAGCTGGCTTAGCCATTTGATTCCTCATGTAGGTTTGCGCAGCGTCTTTGATCCAGCATCAATTTAATTTTGTGACAAGTTGTCATTGTTAGTTGTCCGTCTCGGTAGCAGAAATTTATTGGCTCGCGTTGGATGTGCAATACTGCTGCGTTCATGTTCATGAGGAACGCTGACATACCATCCAATACTTTGTACTGCCTATACTTGTCTGTGCGTAGAATAAGGGTTCCTCTGTCAAACACAAAGGAGCCACAGTGACTTTGTGCTATGAGATCTACGGAGCTTGGGTTCCTGTATATGGTTGCGGTGTCCTCATGTTTGTGTGACAAGGCATCAAACATGCATGATGACAGCCATAGACAACAATGACTACCACCACTAACATGATCAAACAAGGTTGGATAATCTGTAGTGGCAAGTCCGTCTTGAGTTAGTATGGACTTCGTCGCCTGTGTGTTTTGGATCACTTGTTTATCGTAAAACGGAATCCATTGGCACAGCAACTGATTGTAGAGGGCATCGAGAAAATCAAGCATGCTTGTTGACTTTCCAGATACACATGCGTGCGTATAGATTGTATCATAGATGAATGTGAAAACGTCATTGCTGACGTCGGTATTGTCAATCTCTGTAAGCATAACATTTGGAATAGCTGATTTGCGCAAGTATTTAAGAGCTTCGTCTTCGATCGATTCCAACTCCTTGCGGATCTGGTCCTCATCCTCTAGTGTGAAATAAACATCCGGGTCGGCACGGCGCATTGCTGGTGTGATTGTGTCTATGATCATCTGTTGACCTCCAGATCAGCTAGCTTGTATCCCAATGCAATTTCATCTTCACTCAGACCGTCGGCCTTCAAGTGCTCGCGAAGTCCGATCAGTGCGGAATGTCGTGATTCTTCCACCGTCGCTTCGGCCTGCAACGACTCGGCTGCGACTGCTTTCAGGTTCGGGAGCGATGTGACGTTCACTGCATCGCATTCGATTCGTTCCGTTCCTACATAACGAACACTGTGCTTGGTGTTCTCGTATTTCTTGAGCTTCTTTGGATCGGTGATTTCGATGAGCTTCGCAACATTCGAGAGTGGCACGTAGTCTGGTTCGTCGTGTTGAGGATGCCAGACAAGGAATCCCTTGTCCTTTGGTTCGTTGTACTTGATCTGGTAAGGACTTCCGCAATACCAAGCACGTGGTCCCATACTTTGGCGTAGATGAATGTCGCCTAGAAGGATTCCGCGAATGTCACCTATATCGGGAACATCACAGGATGTCTTCATCCTATGATCATTCCCAGTTAGCGCACCGGAAAGAGCTTCATGAACAACACCGTATTGCAAGGAGTACTTGGCGTCCTTGCGCAGGTTGTCCAGGATCTTGTTGAGCTGCTTTGTAGAGAGATCCTGTTGACACGGAACACAAAGGAAGCTGATGCCAGAATCGTCGAGCTGTATGTCCACACACTGAGGCTTGTGTGTAACGACATGAAGATGCTTGCGAACAACACGCTTGATGTACTGGAACATTTCCAACATCACGACTCCGGATTCGTCGTAGAAGTCGTGGTTGCCGTTGATCATGACGACATGGATCTTGCTTTCCAAAGCCGAAGTAACGAACTCAAGCATGAGGTTGCGCTCATGTTCCGAAGGTTTCTTGCCATCACCAAGATCCCCAGCAATGACAAGAATCTTGTGCTTGGCTTTGTACTCAGCGATGTAGGAAAGGATTCCAGAACACACATCTTGGGCGCGTGTCATGTACTCGTAGACATTGCGGCAGGCACCGATATGCAAATCTGCAGTATGGAACAACGCCACGTCAGGATACTTGAGCTTCGCCATACTACAACATCCTCTTCTTGTTAGTCATCATTGTCTTCTTCATCGAGTTGCATGATCTTGGATTGATCGACAATCACGTCCGACTTGGACAGCGCACGTGTAACCGATATTCCTTTGATGGATCGAGCACGACTGAGAGCCACGTACATCTGACCATGGGCGAACGACCTGCGATCCAGATCCAAATGGAATCGATTTAGCGTCATGCCTTGCGATTTGTGGACCGTGATTGCCCAAGCTAGTTTTACGGGTATCTGCTTGAAGCTTCCAATAACCTGTTTCTCTACACCATACTCGGATGCCACGTAAGCATACTTCTCCCAAGTGTCGGCCTCGACACGGCATTCGGTTCCTTTTATGTTCACATGCACCGCGTCGGATTTGAGTCTTGTAACAGTACCAACAGATCCATTGACGAAATTCTTGGCCTTGGAGTTCTTGAGCAGTACTACTTTGGATCCTACCTTCAATCCCAATTCGTAGTCCGTTGGATATTCGGACTCGTTGAATCTTCCAACGACTCTGGCCTCGTACACAGTCTCGGGACCATCGAGATTGTTGTACATTGTATTGTTATAGTCAGAAGCCCTTGCATTGGTCATGCACAACACTGTGGAGTCCGAAGTATCCGTGGCGAAGTACTCATCGGTGTCCATGACTTCTACTTTTGAATTGAACCAATCCATGTCGCGGCGTCTTGCCGAATCCTTGCGCACGTTCAGCAGGAAATCGATGAACTTCTCGTTGGTCTGTCTGTGGATCTCGTCAAGCTCTACATGGATGAATTTGCCGAGTTTGTAAGAAGCCGATCGGAAGAACATCTCGTTTCCGGACTTGAAAAACTGGGCTTCCTGTTCCGTAACAATAGGAGGAAGTTGTCCTGTATCGCCAAGCAATAGAATCTGCAGACCTGCAAACGGAAGGTTGGAGAATAGGCACCTGCGCAGCGACAGGTCTATGGCATTGAAGACATCAGCCCTCACCATGGATACTTCATCGATGATGATCAGTGGTTTCTTGCGAAGTATGGGTGCCTGCTTGCCGCAGCCTTTGATGTCCTTCGCCGATAGATAACCGAATGAGAATCCGAAGAACGAATGGATGGTCTGACCGCCTACATTGAGCGCGGCTATACCAGTGGGCGCAAGCACGACAGTGTTCTTGTTGTGCTTGGTAATCGCCTTCAGAATGGTCGACTTTCCAGTTCCAGCAGCACCATGCAACATGACGTTCTTGCCTGCCTTGAGCAGCTTGCGAACTCGCTTCGGTACTATCTTGTAACTATCAAGATCGGTTTGTTCCATTCTGAAGGCTCCTTGTATCTTGGTGATTACTCTTCGGACTCGACAGCGACCGTCTTCTTGTCCGTCACGCGTTCACGTTCAAGATCGAACGCGAATCCCGATTTGATCTGTGCGCGGCAGTGGTTGAACATCGCGTGCTTGTTTTCCGGAAGTTCGACGGCACGCTTGAAGTCCATCCAACCGACCTTCTTGGCTTGATGCTCCATCGGAAGCACTGGATTCTTGCCGTTGGCCTTGATTGGCTGGATGTCCAGCGAAATAGTCGATCCACGCTTGCTCGCCTGTCCTGTGCTTTCCAGGAAGTGGAACACGTCGAAGCTCGCATCATAACCATCACCAGGACGTGAGTTGTGCATGAACCTAATGCGTGCGTAGCCTTCGCGGTTCGGCATGAACGCCTTGTGCTTGTTGTTCTTGAACTTCGTGAACTTGTAGCGATCGATGCCTCCGAACACGGATTGCTCTTCGACATGCTCGAAACTGTCGCTGCTGTTCTTCCAGCCAGCGGATGTTGGAGAACAAGGATTGATGGCTGTGCGCACTTCGGTGTAGAACTTTAACGCATTGCCTCCCGGCTGCGTTGTTGGAGTCGGAGCGCCAGGACGCGAGAAGCCACCAATCACATCGCGCAACTGGTTGATTCCGACAAGGATGCAATTCTTGCGAGTGATCAAGCTGCATACTTGAGGAAGCATTCGCGTGAACATCAGGGCCTGCGCACCGATAGTGGACTTTTCATCATCACTGTCGAGAATATCCGGGATCAACGCTGCAAGACTGTCGATGTAGAACATGAATTGCGGCATGCCGTCGTGTTCGACTGCCGATTCTGACTTAACGCCTCCGTCCTTGTTCAGGATCGTGGTGACTGCCCAGTACTTGCCGTTGTGGTCTCTGCGAATATCCGGCATCGCCTTCATTGTTCGCCGAATCATACGGAATACCTTCTCGCCGTTGTTGATCTGCTGGATGCGAACCATTGGCGGCTCTACCCAGATGCCCTTGGTGCTGTCGTATACACCCATCATCTTCTTCATGCTGTAGCCGAAACGCTTCAAAGCTCGATCGGCATAACCAGCATCGAGAGCGGCTTCGGCATCGGTAAGCATAGATGGCACATTTTGAGACGTGGCATTAGCGATTGATGTTACAATGGAAGTGCTGTTGTGTACAACGAAGCCATTCGCAATGAAATTGTGTACTTTTGGAACAGTAAGGTCGTAGACTGGGTATATTCCCTTGATGTCCTTCTTAGTCACAACACGAACACAGATCAAATCATTGGCTCTGATGAATTTGATGGTAGCTGCCACCTTTGGAAGCACCTTCTCAAGACTTGTCATGTAGTCTGGATTTGTATCAAACTGCCCGCCAGTTACATTCCTATCGAACTTGAGACGAAGGCGTTGATGCTTTCCATCTACATGATACATTCCAGAATTGTGTTCCTTGAGTGGCTTCTTGAATTCATTCACCAAATCGTAAGCCCAAGGAAATGACTTCCATCTGTATGGATCGGTGGCTGTTTCGACTCCTCGCTGTGTGAGCTTGCTGCTTGACTTTTTAACAGACCTTACTTTGGCTAGTTTTTGTCTGTATTTGCCAACCATTCCTGGGTAGTGTGCAAGCGAAGTAAAATCTGAGGCAAAAGCACCAAATGTAAGCGTCGTGTATGGGTGCATTCCTGTTTGCGTTTTGACAAATTTGTTTTTTGATTTTGAAGGTATCCCGACTAACAATAGAAGCGCAGCCAAATCGTCTGCAAGTCTCTTGCTTGCTATTCCCTCAGCGGAGTAATCACAGGTGAAGTAGGCTTTCAGGAAGGCAGACACAATACTGATATCCGACTTGAATAACCAAGAAGGAATATACTTGCCGCGAGCACCAGTGCATGAAGGAAGAATATTGGAACTATACAAGAAATGGGATAGTTCCTTATGCACCGCAATCCTTCTTGATACTTGCGTTCCGCTCTTTGACTTGCGCTCGTATTCACCTATGCTGTAATGAGAAGTACCGAATAAGTAATCCAAGTCAGCGGTCAGCTTATCAAGAATGCACAAATTATGTACTTTTGAAACACGAACACCATCAGAAGATAGATTACCATCTGCCAGAATAATACCGATAATACGAGCAAGTTCAATGCTGGGCTTGATTTTTTTCTTATTAAAGGTGCCCAACACCGTGTTGTTCGATCCAATGGACTTGCTAGTTCCATGTTTAACAAGCATGATGTCACCAGTAGTGATATATTTAGCTTCACGATACACAAGATCACCTGTCGTTTTATCTACGATAAGGACAGGATGCTCTTTTGTGCATTTGAGGGGTAGTGTATACTCACCTGTAATTTCGACAAGATTGCTTGCTTTGCGTCGATGAATCTCAGCAGCTGTTTTCATACCTGTTGAGGTCATGACTTTGATTGGGCGGTGAATCGGCGTTCCCCAAGGATCACTCTCTTTGAATAGTGATTCGATCTCTATGAGCCCTCGTTCTGTCAGGATTCTTGTGTCTCCGGTAACGCACTTACCAGCTCCCTCTCTTCCTGGTACGACATGGAATCTGCCTCCAGCATAACCACCACCAAGAACGAAGTCAAGACTGAGGACGCCAGTGGAGATCGCGTTCTCGATATGACCACCAACATCCAAGTTGACCTTCGGGATATTCAGTTTCTTTTCCTGCATATCCATGTGCGACATCAATTCAAGATAGGCCTTGCTTTGCAGCACGCTCGGCATCTTGGATTTGTCTGTCTTGCTTGATGTCTTGACTGCCGGAGCTTCCGAATCTTTGGCTTTTGTGGCTTTGCTTGGCTTCGCTGGCTTCTCCGCGTCTTTTGTCTTTCCTGACTTAACAGACTTGGAGGACTTTGATTCTTTGGCCTTCGTTTTCTTCTGTGTCTTCTTTGCCTTTTGCTTCGGGCTCTTCGCTGTCTTTTTCGCTGTCTTCTTCATGCTCTTGCCTTTCAGCGTTCGTGTATGATAAATGGTGCTTGTGAAGTGTGTCCACAGTCACACTTGTACTTGATGATACAGTGTTCGACCGAGATGCCTGCTGTGTGCCTACCGCATTCCGGACAAGGTGTTGTGAAGTACCGTGACTTCAAGTAACTCGAAGGTAGAGGAATTGGTCTCGATGCAAATACATTGAAGTCATGAAATGTTCCTGACGTATCCGACAAGTTCACTTGGCATGCTGTCTGTGTGTATTTGGCGAATATGGCTCGCGGCTTCTTTCCTCGCGTCGTGAACATAGCCAATCTCTTGTCGTGATCAAAAGCCAATCTGTATTTAACGTGCTTGCCTGATTTCGACTTCACACCGCAGGTTATTGTCTTGACGGACGGAAGATGCTTTGCCAACGCCTCAAGATGTCCGAATACATCTTCCATGATGGCTTCAAGCTCGCCACGCATCTTTCCTTTGATCACAGGTAGAGAATGCGCAGCATAGTCGGCATCTTCGTTGCTGGAATCGAGTGACGCGTTTGCAAGCAAGCAGGCATCATCGAAAAGAGTGTGCGCGTAAGCCTCTTGAGGATCGTCGGAACCGCTTGGAATGGTGGCAGACAGATGATTCAGATGTTCGCACAAAACTCCATAACCGTAAGCCGTGATGCGTGCGCCAGTGGATGACAGCTCTACGAAGCCTCGTGATTCAAGCCACTTGATGAGCGTGTGCGTGTACGAATAGCGATGACCGAAGTACTTGTTCAGGCTTTCGTATATGTTCGCAAGGAATCTTGGAGAATCACCAACTTCATACTCGTATGGTCTGGATTCTCTTGGTACCGATTCGGGCATGATGAGTATCTTCGAATTGTCTACCAGTCTCAACCAACCATGACTAACAGTGTCTTCGGACAGGACAACAGGTATGTGCCTGTGCGTCAAGCTGTTCACTGTTTCGTAATTGCATTCGATCCTGAGATTGCTGGATCTTGTGACTGAAGGGAAAGGAATGGACTGCAGCAGTGTTCTCGTGAAATAACGATCGTACAGCAATGCGCTGTCGGTGTCGTTGCCCGCGTAGTTTCCGACAGCGCATGTGTGATGTACGTGCGAATCAGTGAATATCGGAGATTCGATCTCGATGACATTTGCGACTTGGAGCGAGTTCAGACGCGCCTTCAATGCGAGCGCGGCTGAGTTGTCATACACAGTGATCGATGGAGGTACAGCCACCGTGAACGTACCGTCATGCACCATTGCCTTGTATGCGCGCAGCGGTATGTTCATAAGAAGGCAGGTTATGTAAGGATCAACCGATCCCCATAAGCTTGAAAATGCGATAGCCGGATCCCTTCCGGCTGCATCGGTGTCGGCATCCGCTAGATTGACGTACGGGTCGAAGAAGTCTTTGTTGTTGCTTTCTACTGTTGATGATCCTGGCAGTAACACATCTTCGACAGGCGGTGCTTCGTAAGGGTCGGCTATGTAGGATCCTATCGCGTTTCCAGAAGAATCACGACTCGCGATTGTTGCCAGGAATACACGCGGGTTCGTGAATCCTCCGAAACACATCAATGCTCGTAGAGCACCTAGGGACAACGCCGAGCTTGATTTTCCGAACACTTTCTTGGCTATCGGCTTGGCCAACAGCTTGTGATATCGGTACGAGATGAGAGTGTTGAATACGAACACTTCGTAGACTTTGCTGAGCTGGTACGCACTAACATTGGTGCTATCTGCGCAGTTCCCAATGTGCGAATATGTCATGAATTGAATTTCGTATTCATGCATCACAGAGAAGTGGTACATGTGCGCCAACCACAACATGCCGTCGTGATCAGCAGCAGCGAGCGCTACCAGACTGTCGCAGTTGTTGTCAAATAGGAAATCTTCGACCAGTTTGGCCTGCTTGGTCTTGAAGTCATCTTGTGTCGCGTCGGCGTATTCGTTTTTCTTCTTGTCGTAGATCCAATACACCGGATACTTAACAACACACACGACATAGGAGTTGCTTACGTTGACATTCACGTAGCTGTTTCTTATGGTAATAGCTTCGGCTTCCGTCGATACGAATATTCCAACCTTAGACATTACGTCGCCACCTTTGATAACATGTCCATGATGTTTTGCTCACCAACGAATCTTGCCGTCTCTTCGTTCCCTGAATTGTACATGATCAAACTAGGAACCTTAACTAACCTAAAAGCATTTGCGATGTCGATGTCTATCGGCATCCGCACAACAACCCACTTGTCAGAGGACTCCATGCATCCGAGTGCCACATCAAGCTCCTTGGATATGGGCTTGTCGTAGATGCAGAAAGCCGTGATGCTTGCTTGATCGTTTGATTTGGGCAAAGCCAACAGCGCTACTGAATTTTTGCTTTGCGGGGCAAGCATGGGATTGAACATGATTCCTCTGTGGGATGATGTATGAAATAAAAGAGACATGACAGGCGCCATGTCTCTTGTCAAATCACGTCACGTCAAGTTACTTGCGCAACTTGAGCTTGCTCTTCTTGTCTTTCACCGAAGACTTCTTGCCTTTCGACGAGGACTTCGGAGCAGGGATGTCATCATCATCATCGTCATCGTCATCGTCCTCATCTTCGTCGTCATCGTTATGCTTGGACGACTTCTTGTTTTTCGATCCCTTCGATGAGGATTTCGGTGCCGGAATGTCATCATCGTCGTCATCGTCATCGTCATCGTCATCGTCATCGTCTTCGTCCGAATCGGAATCCTCATCTTCATCGTCGTCATCATCGTCATCGTCATCATCGTTATGCTTGGAAGACTTTTTGCCCTTCTTGCTTGAACGATCATCCGAATCGTCATCATCTTCGTCTTCGTCATCGTCATCGTCATCGTCATCGTCATCATCTTCGTCATGCTTCGAAGACTTCTTGCTCTTCTTGTCTTTCTTGTTCTTCTTGCTCGGGCGCTCGTCTTCGTCGTCATCATCCTCGTCGGAATCTGCATCTTCCA
>Ga0172381_10002520_pt1 | contig 20208 bp, 11 predicted proteins | sample Leawel6488metaG_FD_119754 | JGI IMG/M metagenome (GOLD analysis project Ga0172381, IMG submission 119754) | Leachate microbial communities from a municipal landfill in Southern Ontario, Canada - Leachate well 64-88 metaG | ecosystem: Engineered > Solid waste > Landfill > Unclassified | place...
TCTTTTTGTATCTATAGATACCTTATTTGGCATAATACGCTAGACTTCCTTGTTTCTATTCAGACAATTTTTTCAATAAATTTTTCAGAGCAACCCCTCTGTGGCTAACTGAGTTTTTCTCCTCTGGGGTTGCTTCGGCAAAACTTTTTTTTAAGGCAAAAGAAAAAAACAGGGAATCATATCCAAAACCTTTTGTACCCTGTTCCTCTTTTAATATCATTCCTTTTGCTTCCCCTTCGGCAGACACAACAGTGGAATCAGGGAAAAAAAGAACTATGGAAGAATAAAAAGAAGCATCTCTGTTCTCAATATCCTTCATTTCCTTTAAAAGTTTTGCCCTATTTAATAAACTATCACAATCTTCTCCCCCATATCGCGCGGAATAAATTCCTGGCGCGCCCCCAAGCGCAGGAACTATAAGTCCGCTGTCATCAGCGAGTGAAGGTTTACCTGTAAGTTCAGTCACAGTCTTCGCTTTAATCAAAGCATTATCGTAAAAGCTCAAACCATTCTCAACTATTTCTACCGATACTCCCTCATCTTTTAAAGATAATATAGAAAATTTGGTACCCAAAATTTCTCTAATCTCTCTAAGTTTATCGGGATTATTTGTCGCGGCAACGATTTCTTTCATATTTATGATTATAACATGATACTATTTTTATTTAAATAAAATAAAAGTCAATGATTAGTTAAGAGTTTAAGTACATTCAAAAAAGTTAATTCACAAAGTAAGTTTCGCGATAGATTTTGAAATGGAAATTAGCGTGGAAAGAAATTTAAGGTGGAAGTTACCCCCAAAAAATTAAGTAACCTTCCTAGTTGAAAAAAATTGAGGTGAAAGTTACCCTGAAAAAAAGTAACCTTCCTAAGTAAATTTCGGGGTGGAATTTGAGAGGGAAGTTAGTCTAGGCGTTTACTGTATTGTCAAATCTTCCCTAATATGTTCCTAAGTAAATTGACAAGCAACAAGCAACTTGAAAACGCGTTTTATTTCTAGAGAATTATATATAATTTCAAAAGATAAGAAGAAATAGTTACGCAAATCAAAAAGATTAATCTAAGGGATAAATCTCCTTCTTGGGAATGTCTTTTCTGAAAAATCCACTTATCAATTTAAACAACCCCCTAAAAAAGTGCCCGTTAAACATCATCAAGATTCCAAGTGAAGATTTATAGGTAACCACCCCTCCACTCATGGCAAATAAGTTTCGGACAGGGAATGCAAGTGCTCCATTAACAACCATTTTTTTCTCGGCAGGTGTACTGTTTCTGGGTAGAAGTATTTTGCTATTTCTAACTGTGAATTTTTTAAACCATCTGGAAAACCACGTTGCATCAAACTCATTTACACAGGTATTAAATGTGTATTCACCTTTTCCAGGTTTAATGTATCTATTAACCTTCCTTCCAAGCAAACTCTCAAACTCATCGAGAGGAATATCATCAATATTAGAAAGGGAATAATATGATGGGGTAATTGTCGAATAGTCAGGAATATTCATAGCCGATCCATCAACATAAATATCACTTCTTAAACGAATATCTCTTGAAGATGCCCCCACCATCACTTCATATTCTCCTGTTTCAATCTCCCATTTCCTAGAATTAACGTTGAAGAACTGAAACGCCTCTTTAGGAAGAAAGACCTTTACTGTCTTTGTTTCACCTGGTTCGATGTAAATCTTCTCGAAACCCTTAAGCTCCTTATCTGCCTTGAAAATATGGCTATTTTTGCTCTTAACATATATTTGAGCAATCTCTTTTCCTGCAATTGTTCCTGTGTTTGAAACATCGAAAGAGATTAAATAGGTCAATTTTGGATCTTCTTTGTAAGGAGAAATAACTAAGTTAGCATACTCATAAGAAGTGTAAGATAAACCGTACCCGAAAGGATATTTCACATCTTTTTTCGCTGAATCATAGTATCTATAGCCCACAAATATACCCTCTCTGTATTCGGCAACTTCCTTTGCAAAATACTTGGAAGCCAAATTGCTTGATAAAGAAATAGGAAATGTTTCAGCAAGCTTTCCACAAGGATTAATTTTCCCAGTTATTAGGTCTAAAACAGCCTCTCCTCCTGCTTCTCCGGTCAAATATACATTTAGGATTGCCCTAACTTTGTTTTCATACGATATTATTGAAGGGGAGCCTCCCGTTAATATTACTATTACATTTTTGTTATTTGAGGTAACTCGTTCAAGAAGTTCTGTATGGGAAAAGGGGATATCAAGTGTATTTCTGTCAAATCCTTCCGATTCATACTGGTCTGTGAGTCCAATAAAAAGAAAAACTAAATCACTTCCCTTAGAGAGTTCGGCTGCATATCTCAAACTCATTTCGTCAGTTTCATCGGTATCGGGATCATAGGCAGCAAAATAACTGTAGTTAATATTTGCGTTATCAAGTGCATTAAGAAAGCTGACTTTTTTTCTTGGTTCCAATTTACTGCTTCCTGTACCTTGAGTTCTTATAGAGTCAGCTAAAGCGCCAATAACAGCTATATTGGAAAAATTTTTTAGGGGTAAAATTCCATCATTCTTTAACAATACACTTCCTTCTGCGGCAGCTTTTCTAGCAATTTCATGGTTTTTCTCATAATCCGCTTGAAATCCTTTTGCGTTAATTGTGTTCTCATGACATTTAAAAATATATTCTAACAGCTCATATACTATTGTGTTCAACCTGTCCTCAGACAGTTTTCCTTCTTTAACTGCATCCGCAATCCATTTATCTCTTATACCGTTTGAAGAAGGCATTTCCAAATGAAGCCCAGCATCAATACCTTTAACCCTATCATCCACTGCGCCCCAATCAGACATAACAATTCCTTCAAAACCCCATTCATCCTTGAGAATATCCTTTAAAAGCTTCTTATTTTGAGAAGCATGTTCTCCATTAACTGGATTATATGAACACATTAGTGTATAAGGTTTTGCTTCTTTTACCGTTTTTTCAAACGCATATAAATAAATTTCTCGAAGAGTACGTTCGTCAATCTCACTAGAGGCGGAAAGTCTCATATACTCTTGTGAATTAGCTGCGAAATGCTTTAAAGATACTCCTACTCCATTGTTTTGAACGCCATTAACATAGGCAATAGCCATCTCAGCGGTCAATACAGGATCTTCAGAAAAATATTCGAAATTTCTCCCACACAAAGGAGTTCTCTTAATGTTAATTCCTGGCCCTAAAATAGTGCTAACTCCCTGCTCTTTGGCCTCTTCAGCTAAAGCCTGGCCGACTTCACACAAAAGGGCTCTATCCCAAGAGGAAGCTAAAGTTACTGCGGGAGGAAAGCAAGTTGAAGGAATAGACGATCCTGAAATATTATCAACCTTTTTCCCCGCAATTTCCCTTCTTATCCCGTGAGGGCCATCAGCCATAAAAATACTCGGTATGCCCAATCTTCTTATTGGGGTTGTTTGCCAACTTGTAACCCCCGAACAAAGAGCTGCTTTTTCCTCAAGAGTTAGTTCTTTCAGAAGTTCTTGTAAATCAGGCATAATTTCCTCCCAGAAATCATCATAATAATGTACTATTCGGATGCAAAATTATCAAAATAACCTTGCACTAATATTATGGGGGTTCCTTTATCCCCGCTACCACTAGTCAAGTCACACAAAGATCCTAATAAATCGGTCAACCTCCTTGGAGTAGTTCCAAGAGATACCTTTTCGTTAACTAAATCGCCCTTTTTAGCTTTAATCAATCTTTTTAATTCGGCTTCTTTTTCTTGCTCACTAGTAATTTCTGACAATACAGTGTCAGCAAGATATTTTAATTTCAGTTCGCTTGGTTGTCCAACTAATCCTAGAGTATATGCGGGAGATACTATTGGATCGGCAAGCTCCCATATTCCTCCAACTGGATCTTTAAAAGCTCCATCTCCATATATCATAACTTCTACTTTTTTTCCTGTCTTTTCGAACATAAGTTGTTGGAGTTTATCCACAAATATCTGGCCATCTCGAGGGAATAACTTAACAGTTTCATCTGTCGCCAGGTTACTTCCCAAAATTCCAAAATCTTCATTATATCCACTCCCGGAAACACTTTTAGAGAGAATCTCATCCAGGCTAACAACTTTTTTGGCTCCCTTTTCTAAGAGAATTCTCTTTGTTCTTCTCCTCGTGTGTATGTCAGCATTAATCACATAAGGGGTGTAATCTAAAATTGTTTCAATTCGGTTAGATAATATTATCTCACATTCTCCTCCTGCAGTTTCTCTATAAAGTTTAATATAGTCAACTCCAGTAAATGGATGGCTTATTTCACCGAACAATTTTCTAAATTCATCTTCAGTAAAAACATCTGAATAAGGATTAATTCCTTTTTCATCGATTAAATTGGTATCAATCAAAGGATTCCCTACTTCATCTTTTGGGTAAGAAAGAACTATATATAGTTTTTTTGTCCCTTTAGCAATTCCTTTTAGAAGGATTGAAAATCTGTTCCTTGAAAGAATGGGGAAAATAAGACCTACAGGATTATCCCCGAATTTTTCTCTAACGTCTTGAGCTATTTGATCAACAGACGCATAATTGCCCTGTGTTCTAGCAACAACTGCCTCAGTAACACCAATTACATCGTGATCTCTAAGTTTAAACCCTTCCTCTTTAGAAGCTTTTAAAACTGAATCGGCAACCATTTGGACTAGATTATCACCCTTTTTAAAAATAGGAGCTTTAATTCCTCTACTTACTGTACCAACAAAACTCATAATATCCTCCATAGTTCTAGAATTACTATGTAATTATAAAGGAAATTTATCAACTATTGCAATCATACAACCCATATCCAAAAAATATACCTTCACAATATTTTGAGTTTTCGAAAACTTATATTTAAAAAATAACATTTTAAGAAAATTTTTATCTATTTTTAAAAGCAATAAACCTAAAATACCCCTATCAAGAAAGGGTTTTTGTTGACAATATATATGGCGTACAATATAATAACAAAAAGGTATTAGGAGGAAAAAATGTCCAAAATCGTAATGGAAGGTCTTACCTTCGATGATGTTCTTCTTGTCCCAGGATTCTCAAATATTTTACCAAAGGATGTAGACCTAACAACTAAATTGGCTGAAGGGTTGGTTTTAAATGTTCCTTTGCTCTCTGCGGCCATGGATACAGTAACGGAATATAAAATGGCTATCGCTATGGCTAGAGAAGGTGGAATAGGCATTTTGCACAAAAATCTTTCTATCGAAAACCAAGCTGAGCATGTTGACAAAGTAAAGAGAAGTGAGCATGGTGTCATTACAGATCCCTTCTTTCTATCCCCCGAAAATAAGGTTTCAGATGCCCTAGCTTTAATGAGCAAGTACAAAATAAGCGGCGTACCTATAACACGGGGGACCAAACTGGTTGGCATTTTAACAAACAGAGATTTAAGATTTGAAACAGATTTCGACCAACAAATAGATAATGTTATGACGAAAGAAAGACTGGTGACTGCCCCTGTTGGAACAACCTTAGATGAGGCCAAAAAAATTCTTGGGAAACATCGAATCGAAAAATTGCCTTTAGTAGATAGTGAAGGAAACTTGAAAGGTCTAATTACTATAAAGGACATCGAGAAATCAATTCAATTCCCTAATTCTGCAAAAGATAAAAATGGACGTCTGCTAGCAGGTGCTGCGGTAGGAATTTCCGGAGACACACTTGAAAGAGTCGCCGAATTAGTTAAATCAAAGGTTGATGTAATTGCTATAGATACTGCACATGGCCATACTGAAAAAGTAATGACTATCGTCAGAAAAATTAAATCCTTGTACCCTCATGTTCCAATAATCGCAGGGAATGTAGCAACCCCCGAAGGAACAAAGGCATTGATAGACAATGGAGCTGACATTGTAAAAGTTGGAATGGGCCCTGGATCAATCTGTACTACCAGAATTATTGCTGGTATGGGAGTTCCACAAATTACTGCTATAATGAATTGCGCAGAGATGGCAGATAAACTAGGTAAAACAATAATTGGAGACGGAGGGATTAAATATTCTGGAGATGTTGTAAAAGGAATCGCAGCTGGGGCAAATGCGATTATGATTGGCAGCTTGGTTGCAGGCACTTTAGAGAGCCCTGGAGAACTTGAGATTTTCCAAGGAAGAAGTTTTAAAGTTTATCGTGGAATGGGCTCAATAGGAGCAATGGAATCTGGGAGTAGAGATAGATATTTTCAAGAAGATGCCAAGAAACTAGTCCCTGAGGGAGTGGAAGGAAGGGTTCCTTATAGAGGTTCTGTTTCGGATGTAATATTCCAACTTGTCGGAGGAATACGATCGGGGATGGGATATTGCGGAAAGAAAAATATTGATGAGTTAAGAAAAAATTCTGAATTCATAAAAATTACTAACGCTTCTTTAATCGAAAGTCACCCCCACGATATAATGATAACCAAAGAAAGCCCCAACTATTCAACTAAAGCTTAACTTAAAATGTTTTTATTAATTAAATGCACCCATTTAAACTGGGTGCATTTTTGTTTAAAAAGATTATTTGAGTTCCCACTAATTTAGTTCGCTGATATAATCTCAATGATGCAATATTGAAAATTTTATAGAAAATGACTATAATAAGCCTAATTTTTTTTCATAATAAGCTATCTTTGCCGCGCAACAAAATATTTCCATTGCAGGAATTAGTTCGTTTATAGGAGGTAAAGAAGGTGCGATTCTAACATTGCTATCATTGGGATCCCTTCCATAAGGAAAGGTTGCACCAGCATTAGTAAATCTAACTCCTGCCTCCAAGGCTATTTGTAAAGTCCTTTTTGCTGTGCCTGCTTTTAAGTCTACAGAGATAAAATATCCCCCTCTGGGTCTTGTATATTTAGCTATGCCAGTGTCTCCAAATGAGTTATCTAAAATTTCAATAACTTTTTCAAATTTTGGTCTTAATAAATCAGCGTGTCTATCCATTATTTTGAAAATATTATCTTTATTTTTTAAATATTTAGCATGACAAAGTTGCACGAGTTTATCGGGGCCAATAGTCTGTATCCCAATAAATTTTCTTATGGCGTCCATGTTTTTTTGACTACCGTAAATATAAGCGACACCCGCACCAGCAAAAGTAATTTTTGATGTTGAGCCAAAAATATAAAAAAGATCCTCATTTCCTTCTTTTTTTGCTTCGTGAAAAACATCTAGCATAGGATCATATCCATACAATCCATGGACATTATATGCATTATCCCAAAATACTCTAAAATCCATAGCTTTGGGTTTTAATTTTGCGAATCTTTTTATTGTATCATCATTGTAGATTATTCCCTGAGGATTACTATATTTAGGAACACACCATATACCCTTAACGGATTCGTCTTTAATAAGTTCTTCCACTAAATCCATATCAGGCCCACTTTCCTTCATTGGAATGTTTATCATTTGTATCCCAAATAATTCTGTGACCGCAAAATGCCTATCATAGCCTGGAACCGGACATAACCATTTAATTAATCCCTGTTTATTCCAAGGTACTCCCCCTAGAACCCCAAACTGAAGAGCCCGCTGAAGGGAATCGTACATAAGATTTAAAGAAGCATTTCCAGACACGATTATTTCTTCACTTTTTATGCCAAGCAAATCACAAAAAACATCTTTAATTTCAGATATCCCATCGTTTATTCCATAATTTCTGTAGTCAATTTTCCCGAAATTTGAAGTAGAATTTAACTCATCCAGCAAGGATGTGGATATATCCAACTGAGCCTTAGATGGTTTACCTCTTGACATATCCAGGCTAAGATTTCTTTCTTTGTATTTCTCAAGAAGATTTAATTCTTTCTTTAGTTCGTTTTTAAAGAAATCTGTTTCTTGCAAGTTCATATCTTTTCTCCTTCTAAGTCAGTTTTATTAATCATACTTAAAAAAAACTTAAATAAGCAAACGATTTGAGATAAAGAGATTAGAAAAAAGAATTTAGCAAGGAAATATCTAAAGAACAATTTACTAAAAATCTATAACAATATATATTCATCTAATCGCTTATATGAAAACGGCATAAATTCCCTATTGTTTATGGTTAGTCAAAGAATTAAGAATTATTCTTTCTGGTCTTGTGATCTCATAATTAGTCTAATAGGAGTACCTTCAAACAAAAAGGCTTTTCTAATTTGATTTTCCAAATACCTAATGTAAGAAAAATGAACTCTCTCTGGATTATTTACAAAGAAAACAAATACTGGAGGATTTGTAGATACCTGCGTTGAATAATATATCCTAACTGGTTTCCCCTCATCAGTTGGAGGAGGATTAAGCATAATTGCATCTCCAATTATGTCGTTCAATAAACCAGTAGCAATTCTTCTTGAAGAATTATCAAAAACTTCATGTATTGATTCGAAAAGTTTTTCAACGTTTTTCCCTGTAAGCGCACTTACAAAAGCAATCTTTAAGTAATTCATAAATTTTAATTCATTAAGAATTTTTTGGGTTACCTCGAAAGTAATTGCGGGGTTTTTCTCAACAGCATCCCACTTATTGACAACGACTATGCTAGGTTTCCCTGCATCATGCACTAATCCACATATTTTTGTATCCTGTTCAGAAATCATTTCTACCCCATCAATTATTATGAGCACTATATCAGCTCTTCTAATTGCAGAGATACTTCTTACTACACTATAATATTCCACATCTTCAGAAACCTTGGACTTTTTTCTAATACCTGCAGTGTCTATTAATGTATATTTCTTTCCCTCCCGTTCAAATGGAGTGTCAATAGCATCCCTGGTTGTTCCTGCAATTTCTGTCACTATAGCTCTCTCATATCCTAAGATTTTATTCAAAAGGGAAGATTTACCAGCATTAGGTTTTCCTACAATTGCAATCTTGGTAATATCAGGATCCTCCTCAGTGTTTCTTTCTAAATCAGGGAAAAAAGCAACTATTTCATCAAGTAAGTCTCCTAGACCTAAGCTGTGCTCCGAGGAAATCCCATGAGGAGGGCCTATATTAAGATTATAAAAATCGTATATACCATCATCCTTTCCATCATCAAGTTTATTTACTACTAGCAGTACTGGTTTTCCTGATTTTCTAAGATAATCTGCAACATCGTAATCTCCTGGACAAATCCCTATTTTCCCATCAACCATGAATAGGATAATATCACATAGCTCCACGGCTATCTCGGCTTGTTTTCTAATTTCGCGCCACATTAAATCATCGCTTTTAATTTCTATTCCACCAGTATCAATTAGCGTAAATTTATATCCAAGCCACTCAGCATCTGCGTATACCCTATCGCGTGTTACTCCAGGCGTGTTGTTTACAATTGCTGAACGAGTTTTAGATACTTTATTAAAAAAAGTCGATTTACCCACATTAGGTCTTCCAACTATTGCTACCAAAGGTTTCATTTCTTCTCCTGTAATCTAAAAAGATGTGTAAAGATTCTAAACATTATCCATATGGGCCGCAATCGTTTTTATCTTCATTCCAGATACTAACGGCCTTCCTTTAGTATCCTTATTTTCAATCCTTATATCTTCCGAATTAATGTGTTTTATATTGTTATCAAAATCCACAAAAACGACATCATAAGGTTCTAAAACCTTTGATGCAAAAATAACCTTTGTATTCTCGTTAAAAATATCCATAATTCTTAATCCCTTTCTATTGCGACGCATAGGCGAAAAATCAGCCGATATCACCCTTTTTCCGTATCCTTTATCATTAATTATAATTATCTCCCCAAGAGGCAGGTACTCTTCTTTGCCTTGTAAATCATAAGATTTTTCAACTATTGCCTGAGAAGCAAATACTGCACTTTCTCCATCATTCAAATTCATTACTATTACCCCTCCAGCAATCCTACCTTGAGATGGGATATCCGAGGTTTCAGAGTTAACACATTGACCATCAGTGGATATGAAAAAGATTGTGCTATTTTCTTTCGCATACTCAACACCGATAACATAATCATCTTCGGCTATTTTCATATATTGAAATGATTCTCTCGTCACAATATAACTTTGTAAAGTGCTTCTTTTAACATATCCTTTCTGTGTAAATGCAAATATCTCTCTTTGAAGCTCCCCTTCCTCTTCAGGTTTATAAGTTAAAATTCCAACAGCTTTTTCATCTGCACTTTGAGTCTCAAAATAATCAGATAGCTGGTCTCCTAATTCATCCCACTGTTTTTCTCTAATCTTTTGCGAATCAAACTTGTAACAGTAACCTTTATTGCTAAAAATAAGAGCTTCTTCATTGGTCTCTATTAAGACGAGTTGTTTAGCTATTGCTTTATAGCTGTTGCACTCTATTTCTCTGTTAGTACTTAAATAGTTCCGGCTGGAAACTATTTTCAGGCCTCCTAAAGAATCTATTACCGCAAAACACTTTTTTGCGGTTCTTTTTGTTGGGTCAAAAGCGGTCACGTCAATATCAGATATATCATTTATTATGGTTGTAAGCCTTTTTGTTTTATACTTATCACGTATTTCAATAAGTTCTTCCATAACAACCCTATCTTGTTCCCGAACAGAAGATATAATTTTTGTTAATTTGGATATTTCCTTTCTTAATTCCCTCAATTCTTCTTCAAATTTGGCAACATCCATTTTGTTAATATTACCTAATTGTATTGCAAGAATTGCGTCTGCTTGATTGTTAGAAAGATCGAATCTATCTCTTAGGTTCTTTTTTGCATCGTTTTTACTTGAAGAATTTCTGATAATAGAAATTACTTCATCTATAGCAGGCATAATAATGCTAAAACCTTCCAATATGTGTTCCCTAGTTTTGGCAACACCGATATCATATTGGCTTCTTCTATAAATCAACTTTCTTTGGTACTCTAGATAATATTTCAATATTGGGATTAAGCCCATTTGTCGGGGTTTTCCATTAGCAATAGCGACCATGTTTGCACTAAAGTTTTTTTGCAAATCGGTATTTTTATACAATGAATCGAGGATTCTAATCGCATCTGAACCTTTTTTTAGCCTTACAACAACTCTCATTCCATTCCTATCAGATTCATCATCTACATCAATGATGTTTTCCAAAGAATACTTTTTTTCTTCCTTCAAGCTATATATTCTATTTATAATTCCACTCTTATTCGCCGAGAAAGGTATCTCAGTTATTACAATATTTTGTTTTCCCCCTTCGGTATTTTCTATCTCAAGTTTTCCCCTCAATAGAACTTTCCCTCTTCCCGTATCATACATGTCATACATATCCTGGCCAGCTACAAGAAAACCTCCCGTAGGAAAATCTGGCCCTTTTATAATCTCAAGAAGCTCCGAAAGTTTGATTTGAGGTCTTTCCAACATGGCTATACAACCATCGATTACCTCAGTTAAATTGTGAGAAGGAATGTTCGTTGCAAGTCCTATTGCAATTCCAGAAGCCCCATTAACCAATAAATTGGGAAATCTTCCTGGTAAAACATCTGGCTCCTCAAGGGTATCATCAAAGTTTCGATTCCAATCGACTATAGTTCTCTTGTCAAGATCTTTTAGCAATTCCATAGAAAGGGGGGCTAGCCTAACCTCAGTATACCTCATAGCCGCTGCTGAATCCCCATCTATCGACCCGAAGTTACCTTGCCCATCAATTAAAACATTTCTCATGTTAAAGTCTTGCCCCATCCTCACCATTGCATCGTAGACTGACTGATCTCCATGGGGATGATATTTTCCTAAACAATCTCCAACAACTCTAGCAGATTTTTTATACTCTGTATTAGGTTTCATCCCAAGACTATGCATGGTGAATAAGATTCTTCTTTGCACAGGCTTAAGACCATCTTCGATTCTTGGCAAAGCTCTATCCAAGATAACATGCTCAGAATAAACCATCATTGAACGCGGCAAGGCCTGTTCTATCGGAGTTTCAATAACATTGCTAAATAATTCAAAAGACAATTGCTTATCTTTTTCTTTGGCCATTTTTAGCCTCCTATTTTTTCGGCAAATTTATCTATCTTATTAAAATTTGCATTTTCGTTTATATATTCTTTTCTCGCAAGTGCATCGTTTCCCATCCAAGTTGAAAGCATTCTATCAGCTTCAGCTACGTCATCAACGGTAATTCTCATTAAAGTCCTGGTTTTTGGATTCAAGGTAGTTTCCCATAGTTGTACATCGGACATTTCTCCAAGGCCTTTGTATCTTTGCAATCTATATTTTTCCTTACCTTTGTTGTCCTCTAATATCTTATCTAGCTCTAAATCATCGTAGGCATATTGTATTACTCCACGCTTTTCAACCTTATACAAAGGAGGCATCCCAAAATACACATGTCCTTCAGAAATCAGTTGTCTCATATGTCTGTAAAAGAAGGTAAGTAGCAAACTCCTTATATGTTCCCCATCATGATCAGCATCAGCTAGAATAATTATTTTATCGTATTTGAGATTTTCTATATTAAAATCTTTATCAAAATCTGCACCTATTGCATAAATTAAAGTCTTAATTTCTTCATTACTTAATAACTCATGTTTTTTTGCAGTTTCTGTATTTAAAGGCTTGCCTCTTAAAGGTAATACTGCCTGAAAATTTCTATCCCTTCCTTTTCTCGCCGAACCACCTGCGCTCTCCCCTTCAACTATAAATAATTCATTTAAGAGGGGATTCTTTCCTGAACAAGCGCTGAATTTTCCCGCAAGTGCCTGTCCACTCATAGAATTTTTAGCTCTCATTGCATCCTTAGTTTTTTTCTCAGCATCTCTTACTTTTCCAGCATTAATTCCAACCTTAGAAATTATAGAAGGTAGTTCCTTATTTTTGTTGTCTTCAAAAAACTCGGATAGTTTTTCATTTATTATACTCTCAACTATTCCTTTCACCTCAGGATTCCCAAGTTTAGTCTTAGTTTGACCCTCAAATTGAATATTCTGCATCCTGATACTAAGGACGGCAGTCATCCCTTCTCTAAAATCATCTCCAATTAATTGAGGGTCCTTAGCTTTAAGTAAATTATTACGTTTAACGTAATCATTCATGCATTTAGTATATGCTTGCTTAAAACCTGTCTCATGTGTCCCTCCTTCTGAAGTCGGGATATTGTTCACGTATGAAATGATAGTTTCAACAGGAGTATCATTGTACTGGATTGCAAGTTCTAATTCAAAATTTTCTAAATCTCCATTTATATAAATTACTTTTTCAAAAAGACGGTTCTTTGTTTCGTTTAGATGTTTAACAAAATCTGCTATACCGCCTCTAAAGCAATAATCATAACGGTAAAACTCGCCATCCTCCGTCTTCTCTCTCCTATCCTCAAAGATTAATCTAATCCCTTTATTAAGGTATGCTAGTTCTCTAATCCTTCTTTTTATAGTCTGACGGTCAAGAAAAACCCCTTCAAAAACATCATTATCTGGCAAAAAAGTAGTTCTTGTTCCTCTCTTTTTAGAGGGACCGACACATTGAATTGGTGTTTTAGGAACTCCACTCTTTACGCTTTTCCCATCTTTAAAACTATAAAACTCTTGTACATACTCCTTTTTATCTCGAAAAACCTGAACTTTAAGCCACTTTGATAAAGCATTCGTAACAGATGCGCCGACTCCGTGAAGTCCTCCGCTAAATTTATACTCTTTATTATCAAATTTCCCACCAGCATGAAGCTTAGTGTACACCATTTCAATCCCACTAATTTTATATTTAGGATGAATTTCTATTGGAATGCCTCTACCGTTATCCTCTACTGAAACAGACCCATCCTCATAAACAATAACCTCAATAGTATCAGCATACCCATTAGCAGCCTCATCCATTGAATTATCGACAATTTCCCAAAGAATATGGTGAAGTCCTTTTACTCCGGTCGTTCCAATATACATCCCAGGTCTCAGCCTGACGGCTTCAAGACCTTCAAGTACCACTAAATCAGTAACTCCATACGAAGGAGAAGCAGGATTTGTGGTTTTAATATTCTTGTCTGGCATAGAACCTCCAAAAAATAGAGTTAAAATTAAAAAAATCACTATATAGTGTATCAAAAGTATATAATACTGTCAACATATAGTGTCTTAAGGATAAAAGTATATATAAGTAAGTCAGTTCTCAAAGTATATATAAGTAAGTAAGTTCCACAGTGGAATTTGAAGTGGGTTTTAGTGTGGGAAGGAATTTGCGGTATATATAAATGTAAACTGGTATTTTGATTATTAGAGCTGCGATAAATTATCAGAGTTTAAATTAGTGCGTGAACCCATTTATCTATAAAATTTGCAAAAATATTTTGAATAGGATCTCCTATATTCATGTAAAAATTATGTCTAAAATACAAAAAAACCCTCAAGGAATATGAGGGTTTTCGTATCTTAAGATACATATATTGATATATTATTCATTTCCGGTATTCAGATCAAAGCATAGTTTTTTCTGTTCTCCCCCTTCAAGATATTTGATTGTAAAATACTTATCATCCGAATTTTCAACAGAGATGATAATTGCTTGAGATTTTTTTAGAGCATCCTTCAAAAGGTGCAAAGCTTCCTCAGAATACTCTGATATGTTGTCGCTTACAAACAATACGTTCCCAAATAAACTATTTATTTTTGCAAGAAGTTTCTTTTGCTCCCAAGTAAATTTTAAATTTGCATCTCGGAGAAAGAATACATCAGGATCATTTAAAAAAGCTCTACCGTTTAGATGTCTTCTAAATATCGTGCTTGTCATTGAGTTTTGTACGCTCGGAATTTCTTTATTAACCTGTAATTTATTATAATACTTTGGTAAATACTGTAAGTCCATGTCGCACCCAATACGACAGGCATCAACCTTTCCAAAGGCCGCCCCAAGAGGGACTCCACACCCGAGAATAAGTTTTTCCCCTAGACACTCGCGAAGAAAATCGACTGCTTCACACATTATTTGTCCTCGGCTCTTTCCATTTCTTGGGAACATGCATTGGCTATATAAGAAATCCAGTTTAAACATATCAAAAGCCCATTCGTTTGAAATTACATTGAAAAAATTCCTGATATGGTCTCTTACTGGTTCACTATATACATCTAAGACATAAGCTCCTCCCCAAGCGATACATCCTATGACTGGTTTTCCCGAACGATTCTTTAAAAGCCAATCAGGTCTTTCTTTGGCTATTCTAGATTTCTTTTGCACATTAAACGGCGCCAGCCATATTCCTGCTAGAAATCCTTTTTCATGTATCTTATCACATATTTTTTTCATCCCCTCTGGAAATCTTGCAGGGTTTGAATCAAGCCAATCTCCTACATAAGGGGCATAGCCATCATCAATTTGAAAAATATTTGCACATTCCTTTACCTTATCAAGCCCTTCTAAATCTCTCAAAATGATATCCTGGCTTATATTTTGAAAATAATTATACCAGCTAGTGTATCCAGAGAGATGATCTATTTTAGGTTTCTTAACCTCTTGAGCAGCAAAATATTTATCAAACACTTCATCATATCCACCTTCAATCTTTACAACATTAATCAATTCATATGGTTTGAGTATAGATACTCCCTCAACATCTTTTTCAATAATAAAGCAAGATTTGTTCATATCTGCATAAAAAATAGTAAAGCCCGTCCTCTCGTTAAGTGATCCGTATAAAGTTGTCTTACCTTCGTTTATAATATATGTGTAGGTAAAGCTATGAAATACGCCTGGTTTTCTTGAATATTTGGTAAAAGAATAATCCCCCGAAGTTGAAGCTAATCTTTTCCCGGTAGGAGTAAGTTTTACAATCCACGGAAGGCCTTTTTGGGAATCGTCCGCACAAGCTTCATAGCTAGTCGTCCAAGATTGATACCCATTTACAAAAAATCTATCTCTGGTTTCATATTTATGATTGTAGGTCAGTTTTAGAGATATTAATTCTAACTTTTCCTTTGGAGATATTACTAATTTTACTCCATTATTTGAACTTGTCTCTTCGATTGAATAATGCTGATTTTGGTAATTATCATCCTCATATACGGTCTTTCCAACCCTATACTTGATGCACATTCTACTTTCTTTCATTTAATATTTCCTCCAAATAATCATTACATATTGTTTAGTTCTTGAAGCATAGACTGTAATTTAGCAATTTTTTTGTTGTTACTTGCTAGCTTTTCCTTTTCTGCCAAAACTAATTCTGCAGGTGCCTTTGAGATAAAACCCGCGCTATTTAGCATTGAAGTTGCCCTTATTATTTCTTTGTTTGTGCTTTGAATTTCTTTCAATAATCTTCCAATTTCTTTATCCCTATCGATCAGCTCTCCAAGTGGAATAAAAATTTCACAGTCAGGAACAACTATATTCGTAGTCATTTGAGTCAGGCTTGTCTTATCCTTAAGAGCTGTAATCATAGTTAAATTTGCCAATCTTTTCAAGTATTCTGAATTATCCATAATACATTTTTCTCTATTAGAAACGATAAAAATCTGAAGTTTTTTGCTTGCTTCTACGCACATTTCAGCGCGCAAATTTCTGATAGATCTAATAATCTCTTTTATAAACTCAAATTCATCATATGCTTGGTTTGATACAAGCTTCTTTTGATACTCTGGATAACTCTGGAGCATAATTGTGCTATTTTCCCCCGATTCAATCCAAATCTTTTCTGTTACAAAGGGTAATAATGGATGGAGTAACTTTAAGATATTCTTTAGCACATAATTTAATACCGATAAAGTATTGTCTCTTGCTGACTTATTCTCTCCATACAACGCGCTCTTAGAGGCTTCAATATACCAATCACAATAATCACTCCAAACAAAATCGTATAGCTTGGAAGCAACCAGTCCCAATTCATATTTTTTGAGGTTGCGATTTACTTCTTTTGCAAGAATATTAAATTTATGTAAGATCCATTTATCAACAGAAGTTAGGTTTTCCAAAGACACTTTGTTAATTTCTATATTTTCTGAATTCATTAAAACAAATCTTGCAGCATTCCAAAGCTTATTGATAAAATTTCTTGCTGGTTCTATCTTGTCTTCGCTAAATCTCACATCAGAGCCAGGGGCAACACCCATACAAAGGCTTAATCTTAAAGCATCTGCACCATATTTTTCAATCATTTCTATAGGATCAACACCATTTCCAAGGGATTTGCTCATTTTTCTTCCTTGTCCATCTCGGACAATACCATGAATAAGCACCTCCGGGAAAGGAACCTTTCCCATATGTTCAATCCCACTGAATATCATTCTAGCAACCCAAAAAAATATGATATCATAAGCTGTCACTAGAATATTTGTTGGATAAAAATAATCAAGTTCCTTTGTTTTCTCTGGAAAACCTAAGGTGGAAAAGGGCCATAAAGCGCTACTAAACCAGGTATCTAATACATCTTCGTCTTGGAAAAGCTTTGAGCTATTACATTTAGGGCAATAAGAAGGATCCTCTTTTGACACAATAATCTCTCCGCAATCTTCACAATACCATGCAGGAATCCTGTGCCCCCACCATAATTGACGGGAAATACACCAGTCTTTTATGTTCTCCATCCAGTTAAAATATATTTTAGAAAATCTTGAAGGAATAAACGTAGTTTCTTTTTCTTTTACCGCCGAAATTGCAGGCTTTGCAAGTTCATCCATCTTGACAAACCACTGCTTGCTTACTCTTGGTTCAATTACTGTTTTACAACGGTAACACTCCCCAACATTGTGATTATATTTATCAATTTTTTCTATAAATCCTTGGCTTGTTAAATCCTCGACAATCTTTTTCCTGGCTTTTTCTCGGGACAACCCAGAATAGGCAAAACCATTTTCATTTATTATTCCACTTTCATCTATAACGCATATGGAGTCAAGAGAGTGTCTTATTCCAATCTCAAAATCGTTAGGATCGTGGGCAGGGGTAATTTTAACTGCACCAGTTCCGAATTGTATTTCCACATAATCATCAGCTATCACCGGGATTTCTCTATCAGTTAAAGGTAAGATAATCTTTTTCCCAATTTTATCTATATATCTTGGATCCTTAGGATTAACCGCAACAGCCGTATCGCCTAACATTGTTTCTGGTCTTGTTGTTGCAATTACTAAATATCCTGACTTATCTTTGTAAGGATATCTTATATACCAAAGATTACTCTTTTTCTCCTCATATTCAACCTCTGCATCAGATAGTGCGGTGTGGCAGCTTGGGCACCAATTAATCGAACGACTGCCCCTATATATCAACCCCTTATTATACAAATTAACAAAAACCTCTCTAACCGCCTTAGAACATCTTAGGTCCATAGTAAAGGCTTCTTTTGTCCAATCGCAAGAACTTCCGAGTCTTCGCAACTGTCCTACAATTCTTCCCCCATATTTTTCCTTCCAAAGGTAAGCTTTTTTTAAGAATTCATCTCTTCCTATCCCCTCTTTTGTCAGGCCTTCAGCTTTAAGTTGGTCAACTATCTTGACTTCAGTTGCAATGCTAGCATGATCAGTGCCAGGTAACCAGAGTGTGGAGTAGCCTTGCATTCTTTTATGCCTTATAATAATATCTTGGATAGTATTATTAAGTGCATGCCCCATATGGAGTTGACCAGTTATATTTGGAGGAGGAATTACTATGCAAAAAGGTTTTTTATCCTCGCTAATTGTAGGCGTAAAATACTCCTTCTCTTCCCAATTTTTATATATATCCTCTTCGAAGCTCTTGGGATCGAACTTATTAGATAAAGCCATTTATTTCCTCCGTGCGTTCTTTTTCGCCCATAATCTGCTAATAAAATTTCTATATTCTTGATATTTTTACTAATAAGAATATCTTTCTCTTTAGATTCTACCCTAATTTTTTAAAGTAGTATATTCAACATAATACTACACCCAAGGGAGTTATGTCTCTCAATGGAAACATTATCGTATATTTTTTACATATGATAGAGAAATGAGTAAATTTTGGAAAGTACATTCCATTATTTTTTTTATTGAAATAGCCAGTTAGTTTCTCACGAATCCAAGAGACTCAACTTAATCCCCATTTTCCATCGTTGTATCATCCGTGTCTTTTGAATCAGCATCTTTATTATCGTCTAATTCATTTCTTTCTTCTTTTGGTAATTCCTTAGAAGTCTCTTTTGCCCTTGCTTCAAAAACATCGTTCGGGTCTTTCCCTTCCTTCAAAGATTTTATAACAATTGTAAAAACAGGAATTGCCTGCATAAGATATCCCACAAAAGCAACATAAGTTATTATTAAAGAAATACCTATCACAATCCAGTCGGCATAAAAAGCTTTGTCTCTAAAAAATTCATGGAAAAATGACATGAAAACGCCAAAGGATAATAGTGCAGAAGCAACCTTACCAACATAATTTGCTTTTATAGGTTGACTATATTTAACCAAGAAGATTCCTCCTATTATCATAAGAAGCTCTTTCAGAACGAGTGCGAGTACAAAACCCCAATGGACAAACCCAATAATTGTAAGAGATAACAATGCTGAAACATGCATTAACTTATCCGCGATTGGGTCAAGCGCCGCTCCAATAGCAGTAGCTTGATTAAATCTTCTTGCAATCATCCCATCAAACAAATCGGAAGTGGCTGCAATTACCATAATTATTAATCCTATTATGGGATAAGAATAGCTCCCCCAAGAAATGTAAGTTGACTTATCAACAGTGAGCCATATAAAGAATGGAATGCAAAGCAATCTAAAATAAGTAATAATGTTTGGTATCGTCCATAATTGTTTTTTTATCTCTTCTTTTCTCATATATTTTCCCCTTTTTAGAAAAATTACCTCTTGTCCCCTAATATTTCTTCATATTTCCCAGTTTTATCGTTCACTAAAATACTCATACCTTTCAAATGAGCTATTTCAGGCCGATCTATAATTTTTATTGGTAAATTAAGATATTTTGCAAAATAGTCTATAACTCCTCGCATCTCTGCCCCACCACCTGCAAGCATTAATCCATTCAAAGAAACCTCACCGAGAGATTTATTAGGGATTGTAGTCAAAGTACTTTCTATAATGTCAACATATCTCTTGTAAGCGTGAAGTATAGCCGGTCTTATACTTTCTGCGCTAACATCAATTTTTCTGTATTGTTGATCAAGGATATCCTGCCCTACTATCTCATATAAGGATTTATCATTTTCATATAGGGAGCCTAAGTTAATTTTAATTTTTTCAGCAGTTGCCCATCCAATCTTAAGGCTATATTTTTCCAGGATAATCTCTTTTATTTTGGTATTTATACTATCTCCACCAAGATTAATAGATAGACCTGAAATTATTCCACTATTGTCTATTACGCCTATTTCCGACA
>Ga0172381_10002521_pt1 | contig 20201 bp, 21 predicted proteins | sample Leawel6488metaG_FD_119754 | JGI IMG/M metagenome (GOLD analysis project Ga0172381, IMG submission 119754) | Leachate microbial communities from a municipal landfill in Southern Ontario, Canada - Leachate well 64-88 metaG | ecosystem: Engineered > Solid waste > Landfill > Unclassified | place...
ATGGAATGATTTGTCCAAAATGTAAGACCGAAGTAGCCGGAGCAGCAGTATTCTGTCCCGAGTGCGGAGCAAATATGATGGAAACTGTGTCCGAAGCGGCCGGAGAATTCAAAGCAGAAGCCCGGGAAAATGCCGAGGCGGCCTTTGAAGAGACGGCGGAACGCGCAGATTATGTGGAGCAAGAATTGGAAGATACCACAGAAACGGTCGATTCAGCAGCTGAAACCGTTGCGGAAAAGATCCAGGAACCCGTTTCGTTTAAAGCTACAAATGTATCTGAGCCTGTGGCAGCGCCTGTATATGCACCTGCACCCGAGGCTACCGTTTTTGCGGCGGCTCCCGTTATTACAGCGCCGGTAGCCTCTCAGAAAGCCGCTCAGGCAGCCGATAAGGCAGCTAAGAAAGCCGCAAAGAAGGAAACGAAGAAGAAGGCGAAGGAAGCTCTAAAGGAAATTCCCAAGGAAATCAAGCCTTTTTCTACGGGAGGCGCTTTTTGGTATTTGTTCTTGGCAGCGATTCCGGTCGTCGGGTTCATCGCTCTCCTAGCGTTCGCTTTTGGTGGGAAAAACAAGAACAGAAAATCAATGTCTAGGGCGATCTTATTTTGGATACTGATTGGAGTTATCATCAGCATCGCGATATCTGTCGTCACATATTTCCTGTTTAGGGAAGTTATTGAAGACCTTATTGATGCCGGGAGTCTTGAAGAAATTAACGACATCATTCTGGATGAATTGGCCGCACGGTTTGATTAATACGTGCTTCGACTCCAAGCGGCAAGAATCTTGCCATCTGAGCGTTCACGCTCTGTAACATTGTTACCGTACAATCAAGCTGTAGACTCACAAGTGACGTCTGCAGCTTTTTTGTTGAGGTGAAAGATATGCCGGATGAAGAACTGATTTCAAAAAGGGACTTACTCAGAGCGGTCCGAATATCCTACGGGACGTTGTATCGTTGGAAAAGAATGAATTTGATTCCCGAATCCTGGTTTATTCACAAGGCGACTCATACCGGTCAAGCTACTTTTTTCCCAAGAGAGAGGATATTAGCGCGAGTCGGAAAAATACAGGAGCTTAAGGGAGAACTGTCCGTAGATCAACTGCGCGAGATATTTTCCGCAAACGTAAAGAGCTTTTTAATTCCGATGAGCGATTTTGTAAAGTTGAACATGGTCAACAAGCTGACCGTTACTGCTTTTTCCTCTGTGTTTCCCGCAAAAGAGAAACTGGATTTCGATGACGTGTTTTCCATGTATGTCGTCGACCACCTGATGCGTTTGTCCGGCATATATTTAGAGGACGCCAAGCAGGTTCTAAAAATGCTCGAAAAATATCTGTCGTCGAAAAACAGCAAGGAATACCAGTTGATACTTCTGCGCAAGATGGGCATTCCTTTGATGATGCTCGTAAGCGGTGAGGACGAAATTCTTTTGGAAGAAAACACCGAAGTGATCGCTTGTGCAAATTTGTCCGAATTCGAAGATGCTTTAAAGGAACAATTGATTTCATAAAGGAGCAAAACCATGAAAAGAGAATGGTCGGACGACCCTTTGAACCTCAAGCTTGTGAACGGAAACGAGAAGAAAGCGGAGGCTGATTCATCCCAAAGGATTGAAGAGGAAGTTTTGGAGCTTATTCTGATTCAGGTCATTTCAGACCCGACTCGAATTCAAATCATGAAGACCCTGTCAGACAATCAATCGCTTTGCGGCAAAGATATTTTGGGCCATTTTTCGATAACCCAACCAACGCTATCTCACCATATGAACCTTTTATGTTCCTGCGGGCTGGTCGATTCCGTAAAAGAAGGAAAGTATGTCCGATATCAGCTCAATAGGGATGGAGTAGGTAAAATTGTGCAACTTTTCGAGAAATTAATTCTCGAAAAGTCGGATCCGGTCGAACCGAAGAATTTGACCGGATCGACTTCCGCTAAAAAGCCGACACTTAAAAAGACACCGATGCTTCCGACTCCGAAATCCGTCATTCAAAGCCCCGATATTCCGGATGAAACTGTAAGTGAAAACAAGAAAATCAAGAAAAAAGAAAAGGACAAAGATGGAAAGAGAGACAAGAAAAAAAGGAAAAAGAATTAGTGCCTCCTCAAAGGATAGCGTTTGACAAAAAAATGCGTACGCATTATTATAATGGAAAGATTACAAGAAAGGAGAGCGTATGGATTACCACGCCCAAGAGGTCATTCAGGATATCGTTGAGTTGTTCGGAAAAAAGAACATACGCTTGACTCCGCAAAGGATTGGCGTTTATCGGTATTTACTCGAGAACAGAACCCACCCGACCGTAGATACCGTGTACCATTTTCTCAAGAACGACAATCCGTCACTTTCCAAAACGACCATCTACAATACCGTAGACACGTTGGCATCTGCCGGCTTGCTTCGAATGGTTCGCGCGTCCGAAGGAGAGGTTCGCCTGGATGCGATGATGGACTGTCACGGACATTTTATTTGCGAGCAGTGCGGACAAATTATTGATTTCACACTCGACGGATGCCGATTACCGGACAAGCTCAATCAATTCAAAATTCATAATTATGAGGTCAGAGCTTTCGGCGTATGTCCGGATTGCTCCAAACAATAACCGAAGGGAGAAATAATATGGAACTGAAGGGAACAAAGACCGAAACCAATCTGAATGAGGCATTCGCCGGTGAGTCAATGGCGACGAACAAGTATGCGTATTACGCTTCAAAGGCGAAAAAAGAAGGGTATGAGCAAATCGGCAATATTTTTCTGGAAACCAGCGGAAATGAAAGAGAGCATGCAAAACTATGGTTTAAAGCGCTTCACGGTGGGGATGTTCCGGCAACCACGACCAATCTCATCGACGCGGCCGATGGCGAGAATTATGAATGGCGGGATATGTACAAGCGCTTCGCGCAGGAAGCACGCGAAGAGGGTTTCAATCAGATCGCTGCTCTTTTTGAAGGCGTCGCGAAGGTAGAAAAGGAGCACGAGGCAAGATATCGTATTTTGGCTCAGAGAATTGAAAAAGGTGAGGTTTTCGAGCGAGACGGTGTAGTGGTATGGAAGTGCGGAAACTGCGGGCACATTCATATCGCCGTGAAGCCGCCGGAGATGTGCCCGGTATGCAATCATCCGAAGGCGTTTTTCGAACTGCAGTCGACCAATTATTGATAGTAATATTGAGAAACAAATAGGGAGGTTCAAGATGGCGAGAAATTTAAAGGTTTATCGATGTGCAATTTGCGGAAACATAGTCACGATGCTTCATGAGGGCGGCGGAGAGTTGGTTTGCTGCGGACAGCCGATGGACTTGTTGGTTGCCGGGCAGGATGACACCGCATCCAAGGAGAAGCATATTCCGGTCGTGAAGACCGTTGAAGGTAAGTTACGTGTAGATGTCGGAGACATTCCGCACCCGATGATCGACAAGCACTACATTGAATTTGTCATTCTGGTCACAGACACCGGTGTTATTACTGAATTTCTGAAGCCCGGAGACGAGCCTGTTGCATGGTTTGCCGTTCCGGAAACGGATGATTATGAAGTTTATGAGTACTGTAACATCCATGGACTCTGGAAGGCTTAATACACAGATCTAATCGAACTGAGACAACAAGAAAAGCGGCGCTGATCAGCGCCGCTTTTGTCGTACTGTAATGAAGGAAATCAGTTTTACTGCTTCGCGGGGGCGTTCCAACTCATCAAGGCCCGAAGCTCTTTGCCGACCTTCTCGATCGGGTGCTCGGTCTCGAGCCTTCTTCTGGCGTTGAAGTTGAGCCGGCCACACTGATTCTCGAGGATCCAATTGCGCGCGAATGTACCGTCCTGGATCTCGGAAAGAACCTTCTGCATTTCCTTCTTGGTCTCGCCGGTGATGATCCGCTTACCAATAGAATAGTCGCCGTATTCGGCAGTATCAGAAATCGAATAACGCATAAATGATAATCCGCCCTTGTAGACCATATCGACGATCAGCTTCATCTCGTGCATGCATTCGTAATAGGCGTTCTCGGGGTCATATCCCGCTTCGCACAGGACTTCAAATCCGGTTTTCATCAGTTCGGAAACGCCGCCACATAGAACACATTGCTCTCCGAACAAATCGGTCTCGGTCTCTTCGCGGAATGTGGTTTCCAGAAGACCTGCACGGGAACCGCCGATTCCGCGTCCGTAGGCAAATGCGATATCCTTGCACTTTCCGGAAAAATCTTGGTATACGGCATAAAGACACGGCACACCGCGCCCGATTTCGTATTCCGCGCGAACCGTATGTCCGGGCCCCTTCGGTGCAATCAGGAAGACGTCAACGTTTTGGGGCGGGGTGATTCTGCCGAAGTGAATATTAAAGCCGTGTGCGAAGGCCAGTGCCTTCCCCTCGGAAAGATTCGGAAGAATATCCTTCTCGTACATAGCCGGTTGCTTCTCATCGTTAATTAATATCATAATGACGTCCGCGACGCGCGTTGCCTCGGCTGTGGTCATGACCTTAAGGCCGGCTTTCTCGGCAATCGCCCAGGAAGGGGATCCCTCGTAAAGCGCTACGATTACATCGACCCCGCTTTCCTTGAGGTTCAGAGCGTGAGCGTGACCTTGACTGCCGTAACCGACAATCGCGACTTTCTTGCCATCCAGTGCATGCGTGTCGCATTCGGAATCTTTGTAAATCTTTTTCATGTAAATGTGCCTCCTTGTTATGTGTCCATGATTTGAACTTTAAGTAGAAAAAACTATTCGCTGTCCAGAGAGAGGACCCGGTCGCCGCGCTCGATTGAAATCTGTCCGGTGCGGACGACCTCCAGAATTCCGAACGGAGTAATCAGTTCCATCAGAGCTTCGATTTTATCACTGTCACCGGAAATTTCAATCGTTGCGGTCTTCGGGGAAACATCAACGATGTGTCCTCGAAAAATATCGACGATCTGAAGCACGGGAGTCCGGGTCAGGTCGTCGCAGGTCACCTTGATGAAAGCCAGCTCGCGGGTAAAATGCGCGTCGCGCTCCAAACGCTTCACTTTGAGGACGATCGGAAGCTTGTGTAGCTGTTTTACGATCTGGATGATCTCTGCGTCATCGGCAACGACGGAGACGGAAATCCTGGATATTGAGGAATTTGCGGTGGTGCCGACAGCGAGGCTCTCAATGTTAAAACCGCGTCGGGCAAACAGGCTGGCTACACGAGCGAGCACACCGGAATGGTTTTCAACAAGAATCGATATGTTGTGCCTCATTTTCGCACCTCCGTTTCTTTTTTAACCTATCACTATTTGAGTACAAGTACAACACAAGGCCGGTTCAAGGAGGCCTTTCGGTCGAAAAACGACCAGAAAAAGACATGAAATATCGAATTAGTCGAGTATCAGTCCTTCTTCAGCAGGTCGCGAATTTCGGTGAGCAATGCCACGTCCGGAGCCGGAGCAGCCGTAGCCTCGACCTTTTCCTTCTGCGCAAGCTTGTCCGCCTTGGCTCGAGCGGTGTTGATCATTTTTACGATGAGGAAAATGACAAACGCAACAATGACGAATTGAAGAATGGTGTTAATCAGCATTCCGTAGCCGATTGCAATTTCGGCCTTAAGAACCTCACCGGCTGCGTCGAGTTCGCCTTTTTGCAGGACGATTTTCATATCCGCAAAATCAACGCCAGCCGTAAGAACACCGACACACGGCATAATCACATTGTCCACCAGCGCAGTGACGATTTTGCCGAAAGCAGCGCCAATGACGACGGCAACGGCTAAATCGATTACGTTGCCCCTCAAGATAAATGCTTTAAACTCTTTCCACATGGCTTAATCCTCCGATGGCTTATTTCTGAAGCAAAGCGACCGCTCCATTGAGGTGGTCGCTTTGCGTTCATTTTTATTTATTCGATCCGTCGAATACTTGTTGTCGTTTCCCTTTAATAAAAATCAGCAGTACTTCGCGATTCTCTCGTCGAGACCTTCGGAGTCACTGCTGCAAATGATGCTGACATCAATGTTCTTGTCGATCAGGAAATTTTCAAGTTTCTCCAGAAAATCGGCAAAATCGGAAGGGAGATCCGACTGAGCCACTTTATATATACTGTCGATGTAAAGATGAGTCATATCATAGTCACGTGCATATACGCCACAGATAAAGGCCAAGAGCTGATCGTAGTCGTTACAATGATACTCGTTTACATCGATCAATCGAATTCGATACTTCAAGAGTCGGTCCAGTCGGTTTCCCCGTTCGATACAAACAATATTGTTGTTGTCGCGGGTCGCCTGCTCGTTAATATCATCAACGAGTCGGGCCGTTTTTCCGGTGCCCTTGGCACCGGCAATCACTTTTATCATTGGGCATCATCTCCTCTTGTGTTGATTATCCATGACTTGACGCAATGGATTAATACCATTCTACCCGATAAACTGGATAAATTGAATAGCAAAAGAGGGTCAAGAACAGAGTTCTTTTGTGTATATTGTTAAAAAACGATATTTAACGAATATCCGGAGAGCTAAAAGGCTTTGCATATGTGAGTATTTTTAACCTTCTGCATAATAATATTGCACTCACACGATAAAAATGTTAGAATCCTTGCGTAGTGTATTGGTATTCGTGAGAGTGGGTGATGCCCGCTCTTTCTTTTGTACGAGCTTTTCGGAGACAAAATGACGACAAGATCCAGAATTGCACAAGCGGCATTTGATTTGGCTGAGCCTATCGTTTCACAGATGGGCTTCGATCTGGTCGATGTGGAGTACAAGAAGGAAGGTAGCGCTTATTTTCTCAGAGTTTTTATCGATCGACAGGGTGGAATCACTATTGATGAGTGCGAGAAGGTCAGTAAGGCTTTAGATTTAATTTATGAACAATCCCTTTCGGTCGAACCGGATTATTTCGAAGTGTCCTCGCCGGGCTTGACTCGCCCGCTGAAGAATCCGAAGGATTTCCTCCGGTGCATCGGTGAAGAGATCGATGTGAAGTTATTTCAGGCACAGGACGGCTTGAAAAGTTTTGTTGGCGTCATATCGGAAGTGACGGAAGATCATGTGGTTCTGGAAACGGAAAATGCTCGAACCGAGCTCGCTTTTTCGGAAATCGCCTTGGCTAAAAGAGTGATTCATTTCTGACAAGGCTCCGAACGAACCGCTATGAAACCGCTATTTAGAACCGGCTTTTTATAACAAACCCGTTTAGTTGATATATCGGAAGGAGAAGGGTTAATGAACGAGAAAATGATCGAAGCAATTAAGTTGCTTGCCAAGGAAAGAGGTCTCGATGAGGAGGTTCTTTTTGAAGCGATTGAAGAGGCGATCGTCGCCGCATTCAAGCGCGAATTTTCCGACTCGAGGCAGAATGACAATGTTTTTGCGGAAATAGACCGGGAGACCGGAGAAATGTATGTGTTTGAAGTTCGCGAAGTGTCCGAGGTTGTTGACAACCCGAAGACGCAAATCTCGCTTGAGGAAGCGAAGCAAATCGATCCCGAACTCGAAGAAGGCGATACGATTGAAATGACGATACCGGTCGAGTCTTTGGGACGTCTGGCCGCAAACGCCGCAAAAACCGCGATCAATCAGAAGCTCAGAGTCGCGGAGCACGAACGAATCCAGGACGAGTTTTCCGGTCGGCTCGGCGAATTAGCTTCCGGTGTCATTCAGAGAAAAGACAGCAAATTCGTTTTTGTGGACATTGGTCGTGCGGAAGCAACCCTGACCCGTCAGGAGCAGATTCGGGACGAGAAGTATAATTTTAATCAGCATATGAAGTTCTTGATTCTGAAGGTAGAAGAGCACAACGGAAGACCTGTCGTTTATATTTCCAGAAGCCACCCCAACCTTGTCCGCAAACTTTTCGAGCAAGAGGTTCCTGAGATTGCAAACGGTATCGTTGAGATTACTTCGATTGCGCGTGAGGCGGGATCGAGAACGAAGATGGCTGTCCTTTCCCGGGATGAGGATGTCGATCCGTTAGGTGCATGTGTCGGACAAAGGGGGACGCGTGTTCAGGCCGTCATGGACGAGCTCGGTGAAGAAAAAATCGATGTGATTGAATGGAATCCCGACCCTGCGATTTTCATCAGCAATTCTCTGTTGCCGGCCAAGGTGGTTCGCGTAGACACTGAGATTGTGACCCGAACCGACGGAACCCGAGAATTGAGCGCCAAAGTTGTGGTTCCGGATCATCAGTATTCTCTGGCGATCGGCAGAGCCGGACAAAACGTTCGTTTGGCTGCACGCTTGACCGGATGGAAAATCGATATCAAGAGTGAATCACAATACAGAGAAATACTTCAGGAAGAGTTCATGTCCAAATTCACTGTTGCCGGGGAAGAGGGCTCTGAATCGGCAGAAAGCGCGGAGGACGGTTTGACTGAAGTAGCTGGAGAGAATGGGTCCGAACTGAAAGATGTCTTGCCCGAAGCGAATGAATCGATCGAGAATGAGACAGGTGCCGAAGAAAATTCCGCCCCATCGCAGGAAGATTGATTCTATAAACGGAGGATGTAAGTGAAGAAGATTCCTCAAAATGGAGGATGTAAGTGAAGAAGATTCCTCAAAGATTATGCGTTTCATGTCGGGCAAGAAAAAACAAGAGCGAATTGATTCGTGTAGTCTTGATGACCGACGGACGGGTCGAGGTCGATCTGACCGGGAAGATGCCGGGACGAGGAGCCTATGTTTGCAAAAACAATGATTGTTTGGAGGCGGCCAGTAAGGCACACCGGATAGAAAAGAGCCTGAAAAGCACTTCTCAGGAAGGGGTGTCCGATCAGCTGAAAGCGGTGTTGGATAACGCGAACGCCGCAAACGCCGATTCGGACAAGCGGAAATCCAATCCGGTTCGCTTATCTGAAGTGAACCAGGCGCGGAAGACTGTGACAGAAGAAAAAATACTCTCTTTTCTGGGTCTCGCGGCCCGCGCGGGGCAAGCGGTTTCCGGAGCAGATGCAGTATCTGCCGCATCCGGAAAGAACAAAGTGTTTTTGTTCATCGCCTCTGATGACGCTGCAGAGGGGACGCTCCGGCTGATAAAGCGGATTTCCGACGACAAGGAAATTCCTCTACGGAGATTTTCGAGCAAGAATAAGCTTGGGCTTCGATTAGGTCAGCGAGACCGTGCGGTCGTTGCGATTACAGACAAAAATTTTGCGGACCAGCTCATTCGACTTCTGAATGAGTATGTTTCGGGGGAATAATGATATTATATTGGCGGATGCAAAGTATCTATTAGGAGGAATTCATGACAGACAGTAAAGAAAAAGCCGGAATGAAGCCCGAGGAGGGCATCGAAGCCCGTGATAAGAAGCAGGATCTTTCCGGACCCGAGATTATCGTCAGTGGTATTTCGGGAACAAAAACACTTCGGGTCGGAAGAGTGAACAAGAAAGCTCGTCCACCGAAGGATGAAATGACTCCCGAGGATCAATCTATTCATGAGGTGTCCGAAGAGATCGGTATTGAAATACCTCAGACCGCGGCGACGCCGATCATTGCAACGGTATCCATCGAAAAGGAGATACCGGTCAAGGTTGAGGAACCTCCCGTTATAGAGACCCCGGCCGAAGAAGTAACGCAACAAGTTAATCCGGTACAACCTGGGATCGAAGTTTCCGGACCGGTATCCGAGCCTTCTCAAGGGCCGACCGGACCGACCACACCGGGACAGACCGCTGCTCAGCGGCCTCCTATGCCCGGGGGTTCACCTTCGCAGAGGCCGTCCGACCCCGGATATCCGCCTTCACAGAGGCCGTCCGGCTCCGGATATCCGCCTTCACAGAGGCCGTCCGGCTCCGGATATCCGCCTTCACAGAGACCGTCGGGCCCCGGATATCCGCCTTCGCAGAGACCGTCCGGCACCGGATATCCGCCTTCGCAGCGGCCGTCCGGCCCCGGTTATCCGCCTTCGCAGAGACCGTCCGGCACCGGATATCCGCCTTCGCAGCGACCGTCCGGCACCGGATATCCGCCTTCGCAGCGGCCTATGCCGGGACAGGCTCCCGGATCGAGACCGCCGCAGAACCCCGGTGTCGTGTCAACATCAAGATCGACCTTTATTCGCCCTTCCGATCGGGATGGTGCGTATAATTCAGGATCGACTTCCGGGCAATCGTACGGACAGGGGTACCCCAGGCCCGCCGGAGGTGGTTATCCGCCTCGCAGACAGCCGGGTCCGATGGGCAAGGATGATTCGGACGAGCCATCGGGCAGAGGACCTTCGTCCCATAGGGGCCCGCCGAAGGGCGATAAACCCGATTTGCCGCCGGAACTGACCAAGGACAAGGCGAATTTTGCGGCACGCGATGCTTTTGAGAAGAACCGCAAGGATCCTTCAAAAGACTCAAAAAAAGACCCGGGTAAACCGGTAGTCGCTCAGCCAAGCCGTAAATCAGACAATATGCGCATGGTCAATTCGGCGATTTCCGGAATGCAAGCCAACGAAATTCTCTCGGACGATTCAACATTGGAGGCATTGTACGCAAACAAGCCGAAGGGTCGTCGCGGAGCCGTCAGAAAAAGAGGGCTTCCGATTGCGCAACAGCAGCCCAAAGCGGTTCTGACTCATGTACAGCTTCCCGAGAGCATTACCGTCAAGGATTTTGCCGAGGGTATTCAGAAGCGCTCCGCAGAAATCATCAAAAAATTGATGAAGCTCGGTTTACTCGCAACAATAAATCAAGAAATTGACTTTGACACAGCGACGCTGATTGCGGAGGAATTCGGAATTACCACGGAGCTCTTGGTTGAGGTTACCGAGGAGGATATTCTTTTCGACAATACGGAAGATACGGACGAGAACCTTTTGCCAAGACCTCCGGTCGTTGTTGTAATGGGCCATGTCGACCACGGAAAGACCTCTCTGTTGGACAAGATTCGTTCTGCGTCTGTCGTTAAGGGAGAAGCGGGGGGTATCACTCAACACATTGGTGCGTATACTGTAAAGCTCAACAATCGAATGATCACTTTTTTGGATACGCCCGGACACGAGGCGTTTACGACCATGCGCGCCAGAGGTGCCCAGGTAACGGACATCGCTATTTTGGTGGTAGCCGCCGACGACGGCGTTATGCCTCAAACAATTGAGGCAATCAACCACGCCAGAGCGGCAAATACCGAAATCGTTGTAGCAATCAATAAGATGGACCGCCCGGGCGCCAACCCGGATAAGGTCAAGCAGGAACTGTCCACACATGGGGTTATTCCTGAGGAATGGGGCGGATCGACCGTCATGGTTCCCGTTTCCGCCATGACCGGCGAAGGCATTGACCAACTGTTGGAAATGGTTCTTCTTTCTGCAGATGTGATGGACCTTAGGGCGGACCCGAATAAGCAAGCCAAAGGAACGGTCATCGAGGCCAAACTCGACAAGAACAGAGGTCCGGTTGCAACCGTTCTGGTCCAGCGCGGAACACTTCATAACGGAGACGCGATCGTTACCGGCTCTATTGTCGGACGAATCTGTGCGATGACGGATGACAAGGGAGGAACGGGAAAGAAAGCGGGTCCTTCGATGCCGGTTGAAATTCTCGGACTGTCCGAAGTGCCGGAAGCCGGGGAGTTATTCTACAGTGTTACCGACGAGAAGGTTGCCAGACAGTTGGTTGATAAGCGCAGAACAAAGCAACGCGAAGACCAGCTTCACAAGTCATCCAGAATGACGCTTGAGACATTAGCCGAGACGCTCGCTGCCGGTGAGGTATTGGATCTCAATCTGATCATAAAAGCGGATGTTCAGGGTTCGGTGGAAGCCGTTACACAATCCCTTGAGAAGCTGACCAATGCCGAAGTTCATGTCAAAGTGATTCATGGTGCGGTCGGTGCGATAACCGAATCGGATATTTTGCTCGCAGATGTTTCGAACGCTGTTATTATCGGATTCAACGTTCGTCCCGGCGTGGGTATCGCAGAAAAAGCGAAGGATGTCGGCGTCGATATCAAGCTTTACCGCGTGATTTACAACGCGATCGAGGATGTCCAGGCTGCAATGAAGGGTATGCTGAAGCCCAAGTACGAGGAAGCAATCTTGGGACACATTGAGATTCGCCAGATTTTCAAGGTATCCAATGTAGGCACCATCGGCGGGGCATATGTGACCGACGGAAAGGTGTTACGGTCCTCCGAGGTGCGCCTCGTACGAGACGGCATTGTCGTACATGAGGGCAAACTTGCCTCTCTCAAACGTTTCAAAGATGATGCCAAAGAAGTCATGACGGGCTACGAATGTGGTATATCCATTGAGAACTACAATGACATTAAGGAAGGAGACGTCATCGAGGCGTTTGAGATGAGAGAAATCGTCAGAAAGTAATCATCTTTCACCGCTTTGGGGCGCCGGTAAATAGTCATGAGAAGAGATCGTGCTTCGCGGGTCGGAGACGAGATGCGCAAGGTCATATCCGATATTCTGAGAAACGAGGTCAAGGACCCGAGAATCCCGGTGATGACCTCTGTTTTGGAAGTGAAAATGTCGAACGACCTGTCTCACGCAAAAGTTTTCTTGTCCGTTATGACCGACGATAAAGGAAAACAGGACTTCAGAGACGCAATCACAAGTGCGTCCGGGTTTATTCGCAGGGAGGTCGCGCAGAGAGTCAGTCTGCGTACCGCTCCTGAGATTCAGTTTGTTTTCGACGATTCGATCGAAAAGGGCATGAAGCTAATACAACTGATCAATGAGACGATCCGGGAGGACGATGCTCGTGAGTGAACATCTGAACGACGTTGCGGATTTGCTTCTCGGCATGCGCGGCTCGCGGAAGGAAGTCTTGATTTTCCCTCACCTTCGCGTGGACGGAGATTGTATCGGCTCGGCCGCCGCCCTTGCAGCTGCATTACGGAAACTGCAGATATCATCGGCTGTTGTTATCGATGAGGCCATTCCCGACCGTCTTCGATTTATGGCGATCCCGGATGAATTACTTGTCCTATATACCTCTGATATTATCAAAATAAAAACTCCCCTTCTCGGTCTCTCCGTTGCGGTGGATTGCTCCGATGCCGGGCGTATGGGCAAATCGGGGACACTCTATACTGCATCCGCGCAAACAGCTATCATCGACCATCATGTTTCCAGCAAGGGCGATTCGGGAATCCGTTACATCGTTCCGACATCGGCTTCTACTGCCGAACTCGTACTGAATGTGATTCGTTGTATCGAGAAGAAAACCGGACTCGATTTGATGGATTCCAATATAGCAAACTGGTTGATGGTCGGTATTCAGTCGGATACCGGGCGTTTTTCGTTCCAGAACACCACCCCTGATACTTTGCGTGCCGCTGCGGAACTCTTGGAAAGCGGCGCCAATGTTTTTTCAAATGCATATCATTTGTTTGATTTGACCAGTGTGGAGAGAATGAAACTGATTGCAAAGGCGATGGCCGGTGCCAAGATGTTTTTCGATGGCCGAATCGCTTTAACCGTTATTACGTCCGATATGCTCAGGGACACCAACACGACGGATTATGCTACCGAAGGCTTGGTTTCCAGCCTGCGGGATATCGAGGGCGTAGTGGTATCTTTTGTGGTCCGCGAGTCGGACGAAGGAGAGGTCCGTGTGAACGTTCGGAGTCGTGAGCCGTTTGATTCTGCTGCGTTTGCAGAGACGTTCGGCGGAGGCGGTCATCACCGGGCAGCTGGTTTTTCGATGTACGGAGTGACCGCTAACGAGGTGTGTAAAATGATCATCGAAAGAGCCACGGCTTTTTTCCCCGAAAAATGATAATTAATCAAGCGCCATCTGTTTCCGGTGTTATTATTGCGGATAAGCCCGAAGGGATGTCCTCGTTTCGCGTCGTTTCTATGGTACGCAGAATGGCGGGAGTTAAAAAGGTCGGTCACAGCGGAACACTGGACCCTTTTGCCACGGGTGTTCTTCCGATTTGCGTCGGGAAAGCCACTCGCCTGATTCGGTATTTGGGTAATGACGACAAGGAGTATCGCTGCACGATCCGATTCGGTTCCTATTCGGAAACACAGGATTCCGAAGGCGCACTATACGGCGGAAGACGGCCCGGCGAAGAGGAACTGGAAACGATGAGGGGAGACGATTACGCTCTCTTGCGCAGTCTTTTCGATGATCTGCCCGGCTCACTGACACAAACACCTCCGGCATATTCTGCGGTAAAGGTGAACGGCAAAAAGGCCTATGAATACGCCCGCAAGGGTATTCCCGTCGAGCTTAAGCCGAGAACCGTTCAAATATACGAGTGCAGGGTGTTTGGTATCTCGTCCGAGCCGGAATTGGAGGCGGACTTCTTGATTAGCTGCTCCAAGGGCACGTATATTCGGGCGATTTGCGAGGAGTTAGGCAAGAAATCCGGTTTCGGGGCGTATGCGATCAAGTTGCAGAGGACTCGGTGCGGGGCATTCGGACTGAAAGACGCACATTCACTCGAGGAGATGGAGCGAGCCTTTTCGGCCGGACAATTGGAGTCTCTTTTTATTCCCGAGGATATTTGTGTTCGTCATTTGCACGCGATTGAACTCACCGCAGAAGAAGCCGAGCATATCAGAAACGGACGGCTGTTGCCGTTTGCCGCGTTTTCTGATCGGTTGCAAGGATGGACCGCATCGGAGGAGGAAGACATCGGTGCCGAATTAGAGTCGGAGGAGGATGACGCTCCGCGATTCCGGGCCATGTTTGATAACAAATTGATAGCGATTGTATATCTGTCAATTGTCGACGATAATAGTATATTGAAAATTGAAAGGATGTTGGACGAGCGTTGAAAACGTGGGCGTTTCGAGAAGATTATCATGGCGGACTCTTAATTCCCGATGGCTTTGATGATGCCTTTCAATCCGGGAGTGCGGTAGCTTTGGGATATTTTGACGGAGTGCACAGAGGTCACAAGAAGCTCTTTTCGATTCTGAAGGAGGTCGCCGACGATTCCGGTGTGAAGACGGTTGCACATACCTTTTCGAATACGCCGAAATCCAAGGTTTTCGCGACGGGCGGCGACGGTTTGATCACGACGCTGACAGAAAGATGCGCGCTGATCCACAGGGCGGGGATCGAAGATGTTGCGGTTTTCCCGTTTTCCGAGAGCCTCGCTTCGATGCATGCAGGTGATTTTCTTGACGAATACGCTGGAAAACTCTTGCGTGCGAAGGTCATTGTTGCCGGGGAAGACTATCATTTCGGAACACACCGCGAAGGCGATTCAAATTACCTTCTTCAATGGGCTCGAAGCCAAGGGATCCGGGCGGTCCTGGTTCCGCCGGAACTCCATAACGGAAAGGTGATCTCCAGTTCATGGATTCGCGAGAGAATTCTTGCGGGGGACATGAAGATCGCACGTGAATTGCTTGGCCGTCCGGTGGCGTATGACGGCGAAGTGATGAGAGGACGCGGTCTCGGAGGTACGCTCGGATTTCCTACCGCAAATATCGGTATCCCCTCGGGAAAAGTCATTCCGGCATTTGGCGTTTATACTTCGTATTTGAGATCCGGTGATTGTCTGTACCCGGCTGTATCCAACATTGGACTTCGCCCGACGGTTTCGGATTCGGATGTTTACCCTTTGATTGAAACGACGGCTTTGGATGTTAACCTTGAACTCTACGGAACCAAAATCACTATATATCCGCTCGAACAACTACGCGTCGAAAAGCGATTTGATTCCATCGAGAGTCTGCGCAAGCAGATCATCAAGGATGTACAGGCAGCCGGGTCGTTTCATGTCAGGTATCCGGAGTATTCGAAAATACTTGCGGATATGCTATGATTACTTGACTCGGTATTGCCGCGAATATTCAATAACGCAAGGAGAAGAACCATGCTGAACATGATTCGTTTTACCCCGGAGGAGGTCAGTTTCCCGGGCTTGGGCATTGAAGGCTTGAACGTTGACAGCGTCGCATTCCGCATCGGCTCCATCAACATATATTGGTACGGGGTAATCCTTGCGGTTGCACTGTCAACCTGCGTCTTACTAGCCATGCTTCATTCCCGAAAACATGGGTTTTCATCCGACTTCATCATTGACATCGCCTTGGTCTGCTTTCCTGCGGCCATTGTCGGAGCCCGTCTTTATTATGTATTCAGTGAGTGGGATTATTATAAAGGCGATATAGTGCACATTATCAACATACGCGACGGAGGGCTGGGTGTCATCGGCGGCGTATTAGCCGCGATTCTTGCCGGTTATATCTTGGCGAAAATCAGAAAGATTCCCGCGCATGTCTTGTTTGACTACTGCATTGTATACGTTCCTTTAGGGCAGGCGATCGGCCGTTGGGGCAATTTTTTCAACCAGGAAGCATTTGGCACGAACACGACACTTCCCTGGGGAATGACCAGTGAACGGGTTTCCAGTTATCTTGAGGTCTTTGGCCAAGGTCAGAATCCCAATATTCCCGTTCACCCGACGTTTCTTTATGAGTCACTGGCAACGACTGCTATATTTCTCATCCTGCTGATGATTCGCAACAAGAGCAAGTTTGCGTTTACTACGACTTCCGGATATTTGGTTTTTTACGGGGTCATCCGTTTCTTTATCGAGGGCTTGAGAACAGATTCTCTTTATATCGGGGATACCGGCTTGAGACTTTCTCAGGTGACTTCCGTAATCATGGTAATCGCCGGGATCGCGTTGGTCATCATTAGCAGAAATCGAGACTGGAAAAGAAACACGGTACCGGTTGGAGAACTTCTTAACCAATCGAAGCAGCCGCAAGAGGGCATGACCTCAAAGGACACGACGGAAGCAATAACAAGCCCGGAATTCGTCGAGGACACTCCGGATGTTGAGGATCCGAAGGCTGCAGATTCCCCGGACTCCTTGGACCGCTCCGAGGCTGAAAAATCCTCAGACGACAGTGAGACTCCCGAGAACGAGAGCGTAAGCGATGGAGACGGAGCCGATTCGGATTCCGTCGGATAGGTCTTATTATGAGTAGCGGTAAATCAGGCATCATTCAGCTTCGACGGAATTATTTCCGCTCGGTAGATTATTGGCTTTTGATTCCGATTCTCTTATTGTCCCTGATTGGTGTTTATGTTTTAAACAAGGTTCTTTCCGAGGGATTTGAGGGTTATCCGGGCATTCTTTACCGACAGGCCGTGGCTGCGGCGGTGGGTATGATTGTTGCGCTTTTCATCTGTCTGATCGACACTCACTTTCTAAAGGCGATCGGGTGGGGCGTATATGGGATATCCGTACTCCTACTTCTCTACGTTTTTATTGACGGGTATTCCCTCATAGACACATGGGGTGCGGACTCTTGGCTGAATCTGCCTGTTATCGGTAATTTCCAGCCTTCTGAACTGTCGAAGATCGGGATGATCATTGTGACGGCATACTTTTTAGAAGCGGTCAAAAATAAAGAAATGCCGATGTTAAAGGGCTTCCTTTATATTGGGTTGGTCGATGGAATCCCCTTGTTACTGATTTGGAAGCAACCGGACTTCGGAACGATGATGGTCATCATCTTTTCGCTGTTTTGCATGATTTATGTCTGGGGAGTCAAATACAGATATCTGTTTCTGGGCATTTCAGTCGTTATTGTCGGAGTCATTCCGATTCTCTGGAATTTTATTTTTACTTCTGTTCAAAAGTCCAGAATATTATCTTTTGTTTTTGCCGGATCGGATCCGTCGGGAGAATACAATCTGGTTCAAGCCAAGACCGCAATTGCTTCCGGAGGGTTGATTGGAAATCAAACAGGCGAAATTGTCAGCGTTCCGGTCAAATGGTCTGACTTTATTTACACGGCCATATCCGAACACATGGGCTTTATCGGGACGACAACAGTCATTCTTCTTTCGTTCTTTTTTTTGACCCGGTGTGTATTTGTTGCCGCAAAGGCGACGCAAAAGTCTTATACATACACGGTAATTGGATTAACCGGAGCCTTCGCGTTTCACTTCATTGAGAACATGGGGATGAGCGTCGGACTTCTGCCGATCACGGGAATACCGCTTCCGTTTATCAGTCTTGGCGGTTCCGCGCTGCTCGTCAACTTTATCTCTTTTGGCATTATCCTTAACATTTCGATGGAACGAACGATTGAACGAAAATGACCGCGTTTTTCGCGCAAATGAAACGAAAAGGCCGGAGGATGCTCCGGTCTTTTTTTTTAGCACACTTGAATTGTCATAAAAAAACATCCTAATAAGATCGAAGACTTTTTAATCATGGCGAATCTTCCGAATTATTGGACAGAGCCGCGTTTTGCCGCAAAAAAACCTTGATATTCCCTTATTTAATGTGTAGAATACAATCAAGTGGTGAATTGTGGTGAACTCATTGCTTGTTGTGGTGAAAAGTGGGGAAAACTTTGTGGAAACTGGGGATAACTGATGGCACGCTTTACCAACAAAGTTGACGTAAAGGGAAGAGTATTTATTCCGTCTAAGCTCCGGGATAGTCTTGGGCGTAACGTTGTTGTGACTTTAAGCCTGGACAGCGGTTATCTTTCTGTTTACACCGACGCGCGTTTTAGAAAAATCAGAGAACAATTTGAAGCACTCAACAGCATGGATCCCCGGGTTCGTCGCGTAATGCGGCTGATCGTTGGTGAAGCATTGCCGTGCGACGTAGATTCCCAGGGCAGAATATCGATTTCTGATGAGCTTTGGGATCATATCGGTGCAAAGCACGGAGAAGAAGTCAGCATCATTAATATCGGTGACAAGCTTGACATCTGCTCAAGGAATTTCTACGAGCGGGAAAAGACGGAGTTGAGCTCGGTTATGGAGCTCGATTTGACGGAATACAATGTTACAGGACTCTGAGTTCGTACATCAGCCGGTTCTTTTCGAGGAGTGCATGGAAGCGCTTTCTATAAAGAGCAACGGAATATATGCTGATTGCACAGCCGGGGGTGGCGGACACAGCTTAGGTATTCTGAGTCGATTGGGAAAAGATGGCACCTTAATATCGCTGGATAAGGATGATCAGGCATTAGCAGAATGCGAGCGGCTTATGCACAACACTTCTTATGAGGGAACGTGGATATTACGCAAATCGGATTTTTCAAAAATTGAAGAAGTTCTGGACGATCTCGGAATTTCACAAATTGACGGAGCGCTTGCCGATTTGGGCGTCTCGTCACATCAATTGGATACGGACGAGCGAGGTTTCTCATACGGAAAAGACGGTCCTCTGGATATGCGGATGGACGATAAGCAGGATCTATCGGCGTTACGTGTGGTAAACGAATATGAACCGGAGCGTTTGATTCGCATTCTCAGAGATTATGGCGAGGAGAGATTCGCAGGGAGAATCGTTCGGGCGATCGAAGCGAAAAGAAAAGCAAAGCCAATCGAGACAACCGGAGAATTGGCAAGACTGGTTGCGGGGGCGATGCCTTCTAAATCAAAGAAGGAAGACCAGCATCCGGCCAGAAGGACATTCCAGGCGATTCGAATCGAGGTGAACAATGAACTGTCCTCGGTGTCGGCGCTTTTGGAGGCGGTGCCCAAGAGAATGAAGGAGAACGGACGCTTCGCGGTAATCTCGTTTCATTCTCTCGAAGACAGACTGGTAAAAGAAGCTTTTCGAAAATATGAATCGCCATGTGTCTGCCCGAGAGATTTTCCGGTATGCGTTTGCGGCCGAATAACATTGGGGAGAAGCATAACAAGGAAACCAATACTGGCGGGCCCTGAAGAAACTCAAATGAACAAACGAGCAAAGAGCGCAAAAATGAGAGTATTTGAGAGGAACGAAGAGCAATGGACAACTTGGCACTGAATGATTGGGATTCGATCGAAGCGCTCCATTTTCCGAATAAAGCCGGAACGGCTGGATTCACGGGTCGGAGTTCAGTGGTTGCTTATGCCGGCAAGGACTCCTCCGCTCGAAAACTGTTGCCGGAGATCGGTCCGATTCCCTCGGAAGCCGAGCGGAAAAGAAGAGAGCTTGAAGAGCAACATCAACATCGTCTCGAACTCATTCGCAAGTATAAACAAAAAGAGAGAAGCGTATCTGTTAAAAGGCTTAAAGAGAGCATGCTGGTTATTTTGGCAATTGCTGTTATTTCGGGAATGTTCGGTACAGTGCTTTTTCGACAGGCGCAAATTGCGTGTCTTAATTTTCAAAACAACGAAGCTCAAAAGAAAATCGACTCCATCAGACAGGATACCGCTCAGATTCGCGAGAGCCTGATTCTGGGAACTGATTTGGATATGGTCCGTCAGGAAGCATATGAACGGCTGGGTATGCAAAAGCCGGGGATGCGCCAAATTGTTGATGTTACCGTTACCGAAGGAGACACATTGGTTACCAGAAACTCCTTCA
>Ga0172381_10002522_pt1 | contig 20200 bp, 28 predicted proteins | sample Leawel6488metaG_FD_119754 | JGI IMG/M metagenome (GOLD analysis project Ga0172381, IMG submission 119754) | Leachate microbial communities from a municipal landfill in Southern Ontario, Canada - Leachate well 64-88 metaG | ecosystem: Engineered > Solid waste > Landfill > Unclassified | place...
CCCATCAACATTAAGACTGATTGTCAGACCGTGACGCAACAATAACCAGATGTAAGCCTTTTGTGTTATCCTACGTTGAAACCCATGGTTGATAAACCGTTGCAGACGTTTTACATCCATAACAATACCATCCTCAGCCATCTCTTCAACTAACTTGGAATAACCAATCTTTGAAGCTCTAAAACGAGAAACAAGTTCGTTCATCAAAACCTTGTTCTCAAGTATTACATCTGTTATCATCTTTTACCGAATTAAATATGTGTTTGCCGGTTTTAATTGTATTCCCTTGGATTCAACGAAGTATTCAACTTTCTGAACATACTCTGCCCAATCTTTTGCATTCATATTAGAAAGACTGGGATACCATATCTGCCACAATCCATCAGTTAACTTCCATGTACCATTAAAAAATCTCATTAATTCATGATGTATTTCAATTGGACTCATAGCGTAAAAATCAGAATGTTTATCTAGTGCTCCAATAAGAACTTTAAAATAATATGCCCGACTTCCTTCAGATACCGGGTTATCCTCTGACTCTTCAGAAAAAACTAAGTATCCTCTCTTATTGTTCATATTATAAACATTGGCCCGGTACATCTTAACATCATCATAAATTAGACGGTTGTTACGACATTCGAACCAATGCTTATACTTCAGATCTGTTATCACTTTTTAGTTTCAATCCACGTATTCCTTACAGAATACGACTGTTTAGAATACATCTTCTGTTGCGGGATCACCAAAATCATCATTTTCCGGAGTACTTGCTGTTCTATAATCCTGAGAGGGTGCCTGTTGTCCTACATTGTAAGACTGTTGTGCAGCAGTACTCTTATCAGTCTTGAAATCGTCCAAACGTAACCGAGAAGCAATAACTTCTTCTGTTGTGAAGATATCTTTCTGCTCCCATGCATACAGTTTCTTGAATGCTTCACGATCTGCAGGAACACCAGCAATGAAATCATTGACATCAAACAATACAAGCTCATTATAAAGTTTTTGTGTCTGATATCCGGTAAGGTCCAGTCCGGAAACAACCATTGGCGCAAGGATATTCTTAACCGTAAGATTGGCCTGATTTGGATTACGTGCATCCGGCTTACTGATCTTCTGTTCAACTTCAATCATAACCAGTCGATTCAATAGGCTGGATATTTTGAATTTACCGGCAATAAGATCGGCCATAACAATCGGGTCTGCCTGGAAGATACTCTTGATCCATTTGTAAAGATTGGAACGATCATCAGTAGATAGTTTGCTCTCCACGTGTGCAGTCCATGGTTGTGGACCTTTCTTCTCATCGAATACGAATGTTGGATGAGTGATGAATTCAAAACTAATCTTGAACTTATCGACCATCTTCTTTTCATTTGTCGCATGAAAAGTTTCTTCCTTTGTTCCGCGATGTACGAACTTGAATATCCGCGCATAGTATGTAGAAGTTTTAGGACAAGCGGCATTGTATGCTGCTAATTCCTGTGGAGTCTTTCTGAACCCTTCTCCCTGGGCTGGTAATGTACTTGCCATCTAATTTGTTTTTTTAATTTGTTTATAAATATAATCCAACAAAGATAAATAAAGAAACTTATTTTACACCATAAAAAGGAAACTATTTTTATTCCTTTTATAATTGGTTCATTTCTTCTTCTGTCATTCCAAAAGGAAGATTATCTTTTACTATACCTGGAGTTCTTAATTGGGAAAGTTCATCTTGAAGTTTTTCGTTTTCAAGAATAGATTCCTCAGCAAGTTTTCGAAATTCATCAATTTCTTGATCTTGTCTTACTATTCGATCATTTAGATCATCAATAACGCTTCTGTCACGATCTGCCTGATCTTCCAATTCAACAATCTGTTGCCGCAACTTTGAATTTTCCGTTAAAGCATACTGAACCTTTTCAAGTTCCTGCCGTGTACGGTCATAGAGACCTTCAAATACTTCCCATCGCATCTCTAGGATACGGTTCTCTTCACGAATAATTCGTACATCTTCTTCTGAGTATCTACCCCAGAAATTCTTTCTTGCATCTGTCATAATTTAATTTTTAATTGTTAATTCTTTTTGGGTTACAGCAAAATATAGATTTTGAAGTTGATGAACATATAATATTCTTTTTGACTCATTAAAAATCAGCCCATTGAATTTAATAACTCCGTTTTTTTGAAGCATTAAAACATACCCATTTGGACTTAAAAAATATCTATCTTCTCCTCTAAAACCAAATTTTAATAACCATTCTTTAGTTAATAGGACCGGTTTAATGTCCTTAATCGGATAATCCAAATCATTTTTTGCCTGAATGAAAATATTAGATACTCCATGTGATCTAATTTCGTGCCAAATTCCTGTTATCATATCAACCTCTTCATTTATAATAATTAAATTTCCAACTCGCAATTCAGTTTCTTTCATAATTTAATTTTTAATTGAACGTCTTACTTTTTTTGCAATCTTTAATTTTGCCCTTCTGCGATCAGCGAGATAAAGATTTTGTTTAACCTTAACCTTCATCTTCTCTCTACGGATATCAGAAATCTTAATGACATACCGATATCCTTCAACAGCATTACCCATCATCCAGATAAGCCTGTTACGCTTCTCATGTAATTTCTTCCTTCTTAATGTCTCATGGACTATTTTAGCCATTATCAGCTTCTGGCGCATCAATTGCTTCACTTCAGATTTAAAGGTCTCAAATCCCTTCTCTGTGTATCTGTAGCCACCAAAGTATTTGTCCTTGAATTCATCACCTTTGGCAATACGTGGAAGGATCCCAAAAACAGAAGATGTGTATATAACCAGAACACTACGAATAGTCTCCTGGTTATACACACCTTCCATTCTTTTTTCAAGAATCTTTACAAAAGCAGGGAATCCTATGGCTGTCTGTCTTTTCAACGCACGATACTTTTCATATCAACACTGAACCGAATCCCATCAATGAAAGTATGACCACCAGCCCTGTTGTCTTTAAGCGCTTCAAGGATCTTCTCACGGTTGTCAATCTTGTACTTATTAAGTTTCGATTCATCAATCATAAGGAATTCTCTTGGGACACGGTTGATATCAAATACTTCATATTCGATTGTTCTGCGCATACCTTTCTCGTTTACCTCAGCAAGACGTTCAATGGCAATTGTACCTGCATTGAGTCTACGTGCCTGGTCAACAACAATAGTATTAGTGTCAGCCAAAACAGAGGCTTCCTCGTCAGAGATAACATTACCGGCTGTAGTCAAAAGACTCTGTTTTCTAGCAACAATCATTTCTCCAATTAACCGCATGGACTCTTGGTAGACCTGCGAACATTCCTCACGAAACTCTGCAGGGCCTGGAAGACTCTTCTTAATTCCCTCTTCAACCTTTTCAACCTCAGCAATAGTAAAGCAACCAGTCTTAGCAAATGATCCTTTAGAATTATTCACTGTACCACCGTAGAGAAAGGCTTTGACATTAGAGACGATGTTGTTGATCTTTGCCGTATCAGCCAGTATCAATGCATCTTGTTTTTCTTTCTCTTTTAATTTCTCAGCCAATTCTTCTGCGACTCTTCTTTTCTCTATTGTTTCATAGAAAGTGATCTTTGTCTCAATAGTTGATTTTGACTGAGAAAATGATTCTTCAATTTTTTTCTTCTCAGCATCGAGAATACGTGTTACTTCCAAAAATGGAGTCTTTAGTTTTTTGTGATCTGCTACGATCATCTTAATCCACGAACCGGCATCAAGAACCCGGGATTTTGCAATCTCAAGTTCCTGTTGGTTGTTGACTGTTATGATAGCACTAACACTGGCCAACTCAGTCGACTTAGTGTTGTACTTAGCGAATTCTACCGACAATCCATTCTGGAAATTCTCCGCAAATGTTGGTTCATTAAAAGGGATCATCATTGTCGCTATCTGCGATGATGTTTTGTTTTCGTCTGTCTTCATAGATATCTAATTGTAATGGTGAATCCCCGTCAAGGGGTGTTTGTTTGTTTAACAATAATCGGTTACACGAGGTAATCATTTCAAATATTAATGGATCAAGGTCTCCATTAGGTCGGCCATAATATTTGTGAACTTTAAGTTTCTGAACAAATATACAAGTCTGTTTAGCTGTCTCCTTAGTGAATGGTGGTCTATGAGTGCAGAACATCACATGAGATGAGCTGAACCATACCTTACCTCCTTCTGCCTGAAAAGCTGATGGATGATCAAAACCTCCGGTAGTTTTATCGTACTTTCTATCTTTTCCTTCCTGTGTTGGTGGATGAACAGAAATCATGGTAGTACAACCAGTGTCCAACCCAAAGATAATTTGTTCTGTTAATTCATCTTGGATATACTGATCAATATTTGCACCGCGATGTTTAGAATCCCTGGCCATTCTGTTCCATGGATCTACAAAGAGATTCTGGCAATTCTCCTGAATAGCCAATTCCCTTAATTCCGGCAATGTAAAAGCCACTCTTTTCATAGCAATGACAAAGTACTCATGAACCCATTCAAGTGCCTCGTTGAAACTAATACCACCTGTAGTAAGGAAAGAACGTCTGTCTGCCTTATTCAAAGACTTACCAGCATATATTTCCATCATAGTTTCAAAAAATCTTGATGGTGGCATATTCTCAGGAGAATAAACCAAACTTCGAGTATTGTATCTCTTTGCCATTGCAGCCATCATATTTTGATTGACTGTTGTCTTACCACTGGCAGGATATCCATTGCCCACGATAATATCTCCCGGGAACCATCCAAAATGTGGATCCATAGCAATCCAACCCAACTTACGTGCTTTAGGAACTTCTCCATTGAAATGTCTTAAAATTTCTTCCTGAACATCTTTTATGCGAACCACAGAAGGTGAACCAAACTGTTTGCGATTTTCATACAAGGAAATTACGGCATCTTTACCATAATACTTTAGCACATCATTGAAATCCTTTCGCTTCTTTGTTGGATCTTCAGGAAGAGTATTGAAGTTGATTCTACTGACACGTTTTCGTGCATTGATAAATCGCCTACGTAACACTTCCATTAACTTCTGTCCTGCAGCATCATCATCAGTGGCAAGAACTATCTCCTCAACATTTTCAAAATCATCCCAACAATTATCAAGATATTTCAATGTAGGTTCAGAAAGAATCTCTATCATCCCAGTTCGTTCAAAGATCTTCTTTTCATCAGGGGTAATAGTGGCACCATTGGGAACAGAGATAACATTCGTTAACCCGGCCTCCCTACAGGCAACAGCATCCATCCATCCTTCAGTAATCATCACAATCTTATTTGTAGCGATCACATCAGCATTGAAGAAAACCAAGTCACATCCTGACTCAAAGGTGAAGTTCTTCCATTTATCCCGGTACTGAATATTGATAAGTTGATCCTTGTAGATGTAAAAAGCAGCAAGACATGGAGTAACATAATAATTTCCGACATACTTCTCTCGTTCAGGAAAATCTTCTGGAACGATATCCCATTTAATGGTTTTGTTGACCACATGAAGGTTCATGGATTCTGCTGTCATCTGACTTATCGACCGTTCTTGCGATAACCACTGGATATAGTCAGGAGTAATATCAGACTTTGCAAATCTGGCATCCATGGCTTTTACCCGGTTATGAGTATCGACAAAACTACGATCAGTGATAACTACACCTCCAACACCACATCGGTTACAGTGATATTTTCCTTTCCCAAGGTTCATTGAACCACATCTATCTTTGGCACCGGAAGGAGACTTATGAGTATCACAACAAACAGGACAAACTGTTGACTGCTCATCTTTGGTAAACTCTGACTTAACCTCTACCTCGTAGGGACCAAGTTTGGTACCAATTTTGACATTAGTCATTCCAGTTTACGTCCTTAATTGTTTGTTGCGTCTGGTCTTCAACTTTGATAGGGAAAACATCTTTGTGTAATCTCGTCAAATCAAGAGTTGATCCAGGATAATAATCCTTTGCAATGATTTCACTCAACATAGATTCACCAACTGACTTAAGTGCCCAATGTGTAGTCCAATGCCTGTCTGGTCCCAAGAACCGTTCTGCACCCATAATATAATCAAGAGAATTCGTTTCCCATTTACCAATAAGATATCGCAACTTTGAATAGATGATTTGTTCAATTGGTGTCTCTTTCAGTACTGGACCAAACTTCTTCTTTGTTGCAGTTGTATTAGAGTTACGCCATTTCAGATATGTGTCTTCAATCTTTAATGGGGCATAAAACAAAGCAAATTCGAATCCTTTTTCTTTGTGAACCTTCCACCAGTCCTCATAAGGATAATACATTCCAGAGTCTGTTTCGCCACCTAAATAGCCTTTTAGTTGAAGTGATTCAACCATGTGCATTACTGTTTTTATTTCTAATCCAAGAGTAGCCATACAGGAATGTTCTGATATCTCCATCCCATCCTCAACAAGTCCGGCCATAAACTGAAGAATCACATACTCGTTAACCGATAATCCCAACTTTGACCTAGCGTTATGATTAATGACACTAGACCCTATAACCGTTATTTTGTCCATAATTTAGATGTTAATAATCATCATCATTATTATATCTGTTTCTTTTCACGCCATAGTAATCTTTTTCTGAATCTGTTAAATCGTCAGAACTACCAAAAGGTTCGTTCCAAGGTTTAAATGGATTATCAGAATCAAATTCATTGTGAGGTGCAAATGGTGAATCGTTCATTGGATTATTCCAAGGAGCGAAAGGATCATTATTTCTACTCATAATATTAAAGTTTTAAATTTCAGAATAAAATAAATATTCGTGCTAAAACGGAAGATCATGAGAGGTATCCATTGGATCAATAGGAATAAACTTATCCAATTCATCCTGTGTTAAATGTTGACTTCGCATCTTATCATACTTTGACCGATCATTATCAAAACTAGTCTTAGCCAACTCCTGAACAAGCATTGCCTTAGTATTCACCTCACGTTCCAAATCTCTTTGGTACTCTTCTTCTTTTAACTTAAGATCTTTACTGATAGCAAGAAATTGAGCTATTGTGGCACCATTGGGATTATACTTCCAGTCTACCATTTTCTTTTTCATCCATGGTAGAATCTCTGTCTCCAAGAGTTCTGCAATATTCTTTTTCGTGTATTCAATCTCATTACCCTCCTCGTCAAACTTAGTATAGAGACCAAATTTAGAGATCATGTTTATTTGCGCAGGAGTAGCCTGTTCCATCATCTTGTCAGAGCCGGATATCTTAACCTTTGGCGGTTTTGTGAAATCAAAGTATTCATCTTTTTCTGTCACATGAACAACTTTGGCTTCCCTACGTTGTTTCTCTGCGTCAAAAAGTTTTAACCGATCTTCTTTGGTTACAAATACCTTTGCCAATGCCGGTAGCGCTTTGTCGAGTTCAAAAGAGTTGACCAGGTGATGCCGGGAAGAAAGATCAACAAAGTCCATAACGATACAGTTGTTTCCAAACTGTGCCTGAAACTCTGTGGACTTAATCCTTGTTCCGCGACCTACGCGCTGAAGGTAACGTGATTCGGAAAGTGTAGGTGCGGCATCGAGTATTGCACCAACATCTTTATAATCAAAACCCTCAGTGAGAATATTAACATTTAGGAGTCCGAGTATTTCTTTTCTTTTGAATGCTGAAATTCGCTCATTTCTATCACTATCTGAGCATATTGATTTATCAGAACTAATAATTGCAACATTGAAACCTCTATTGGTGAATTCTTGTGCAATATTAACCGCATGATTAGTATCAACTGCAAAAGCAATAAATTGTCTCTGGTTAGCATATTTCTCATAACTGTCTACAATTAACTTATTACGTTCAGGAATATCCACAAGCGATTCCAACTCTCCAGTTTTAAAATCTCCCATTGACTTTCCTACGCTGGAAATATTTACATTGGTTTTTATCCGGATACCTTTTAATTCGGCTAGATAACCTTCTTCTATTCCTTTCAAAATTCCATACTCAAATGTACGATCTTGAAACATGTCCATTAAAGAAAGTCCATCTAATCGCCGGGGAGTAGCTGTCCATCCGAGACGCATCTTACATTGAAAATAGTCAACTACTTTATAGTATGTCCGGGCCATATACCGATGAACTTCATCCAATTGGATAAGATCAAAGTGATTGTAAGGAACTTTATCCAGTCGGTTGTGAAGTGTTTGTGGAGAAGAGACAACAAATCGTTTGTCTAAGTCCATTCTGTTTCCGCGAATCATACCGACATTCATATATCCATACCGGTCTACAAACTCATTATATGCCTGTTCGATCAATTCTTCAGTATGGGCAAGAAAGAGACTATTACGTGCTTTCCCCGCCATGTAGACTGCCTGACTACGCTTACCGAGCCCTGTTGCCTGTACAACCAATTGTTGAGTTATACCTTTTTTGTAATTTTCAATAATCAATTTGAAACAGTCATTTTGGTACGATCTCCATTTCCAGTTATTCATTTTCTAAATATTGTAGTCTATCAATTTCAGCAGCGATTAACGCACCTGCAATTTTCAACCTTTCAATATCTGTTTTAGAATCAATTTTTAGTTGAAATCCAATCCAATCAAATCTGCTTCCGTTAAATTCATTTGGCTCTAAAGCATAAGCAGCCGCGCAAATAAACTCGTTACAATTATGATTAGCATCGTGTTTAGCATCCCAGCCATGTTTCTCAATTTGTTCGGCTCTTTCTTGAGCGATTAACTCAATTCCTGTTTTCATAATCTTCAATTGTTATTTGTTTACAATAATTCATTAAAAATCCTTTTCCATCTTTGCGCGGTCTAAAGAGATATTCTTTAGGCGCCCAGGTACGAGAGAAAAAGCAGTCTTCAGATTTCTTTGCATTGATAGGTACAATACTCTGAAGGTAGTGACCGTTCATCTGATAGATAAGCGGTGCTTTGATAGAAAAGTCTCTGTACGATGCATTATGGCCTCCATTCTTTACTGGTGGTTTAACATCAATGAATGATACATAGCTTCCACTCTTTGTCTCTTGTGCCATCAGTCCAAACTCAGACATTCTACGATCACCTTTTAAAATACCGATTAAACCACGTTTTAGGGCCTTTTCAGACCATGTAATCCTCCAGTCGAGAGTATATACCACTTTACCAAAAACCTCTTCTTTTCCCACCTTCCATTTACCCTTGTTGTCCTGTTTCCAACATGGTCGGAAGACTGGCTGAGAGAGTATGTATGACTCCGGATGATATTCTGCTTTTACAATGTAACCATGAGCAAGTGCCTCACAAACCCACATTTGAAACAGTTTTTCGAATTCAGAATCATACTTTACTCCTTGGTAAATAATCGGTTCTTTAACTTTCTTAACTGGTAAGTTATCCGAAGAAATCTTCTTTTTAGTTTTAAAGACCATGTGATTTAATTATAGTAATATTTTTCCCCATCAACAACAAGTTCTCTTTCTTCTTCGGTGAGTATCCTATTCCATATACAGAGATTTGTGATTTTACTCATTGGAATTTCTGTTAAATTAATTAGGCCATTGTTCATTAATGAGTATTTAGCAGTTGAATCTTCAATATAAGTATCAGATTCCTTGCCAAAAGTTTTGACCTTATAAATAGCTGTATATTCTTTCGGAAACTGTGATCCACCAATAGGCTTCTCCTTAATCCACCCATCTTTAAATAATGCCTTCATATATTTTGAGTATTAATCATTTTGCTTATTAATCCACTTACCACAATATCGACAAGTAAATCCTTTGGTATTTAAAAGTTCACCAAGTTCCGGCCAATGTTCACATTTTGTAACCATCTCTTCAATATCTTTTCGACTACCAGATAACATTCCTTCAGCAAAATCCTCTCGATAATGTCTTTTCAGTTCTTTTTGTTGTGTATCAAACCATTCTTGCGGATGATCAGTATTTTTTGGCATTAAATCTTTAACACGAATAGTTCTCCCAATTTGCTGAACAAAATCTGGTTCTTTTGGTTTATTCACATCTCCGCATTTTATAACTTCGGCAATATGAGGTTCTAATACTTGATTTGCTTTTTTCAAATAGTCTATTTCACACTTTCTATATCCACCAATAAACATTTCACTTAAACCAATACTTGGATTTTCATTAATAATTTTATTTGCTATTTGTAATAATTCTACTGAAGTTTTTCTCATCTTTTCTTATTTTTAATATCAGATTTAATGACATCCATATTATCTTCAATATAAGACTTTAATTCTCCATAGCATTTATTGTTTTCATACAAAAACAATAAATAATTAGAAGGAACATTTATCATTTCCTGTCCCTTATACTTACCAAAAGGCATTAAACTTAAATCGTTCATTATTTTTCTTTTTACAAATGTAACTAAAAAAGTAATAGGAATATAATTATACCCCTACTACTTTTGAATTATTTTAACTAACTAAGGAAAGTTTTTGCATTGGTCTTGAATCAAACAATTCTCCTGCAATTTGTGCAAGTTCTCGCTCTCTTCTACCTCCTACGTTCCTGGCATACGCTGTGATACCCTGGCATAATTTCCAAAGTGTGGCTTCACCATTTAATCCATCCTCAGGATCATTCTGAGTAAGAATACGTGCAATTTCTACGATCTCGCCTTTCTGCACCTGACGCGTGGCCATACGCAAAAACTCTTTCTCAAGATTGACATTGGTATCAGCGGCAACCTGAATGGCTTTAATATTTGCCCGGATCTGATTGGAGTCTAATGCAAGTTTCGTTACATCCCTAACAGCCGAGGCCATCATCTTTGACTCATGCATATAAGTTTCTGCAGATAAAGCAATGTTCTCACCCAGTCTTTTACCAAGGTGAACCTTGTTCATCATAGATTCCCGGACCATACCATTGGTGCATACTGCCTGAAACATAAAGGATCGTATATCCAGTGCACCATCGCCAAAGTCAGAGTTGCTTACGCGTACCCCAAAGGCCATAGAGATGATTCCATTCTTTTCGGTTGGGATATCGATGATGTATGGTATCAATGCCTCAATCCAATATCTGGTTGGTTCAAAATGTGCATCAGCAATCTTTGCCTCAGAAGTTCTTACTTCCTGAAGAAATGAGTTGATGACCATCTTTGAATCCATACGTTTGTAAGAATTAGACAATACCCCACGTACTTCATCTCCAACAGCACGAAGCAAGAACCTCTTGTCATCATCCATCCATTGACGGTGTGAATTCAAGATATAAGCAGCAAGGTCACGTTTCTCCTGGTTCCCATCTGCTAAACCATTAAGATATGCAGTAGGGATACCAAGTTTGGCTCCTAACTGTGTTACCGCATGATTGTGAACTGTCATTGAATTACCCTGGAAGTTCATCCTAAGATGCCCATTACTTCCAAATTCAATACCTCCGTCGCCAATCTCATGCCGTCCAAATGGGGCAAGGAAGTCCCGGGATTGATCAAGTTCGTTCTGAAGTTGAATGATCATTTTTTGTGCGTTGACACGTCCGGATTCAAACTTCGCGTCAAGTTTGTTCTGCGCAATTTCTTTTAAAGTACTCATAATGTTTTTGTATTTAAATGTTATAACAGTAAAAAATAAATATCGAGACTGTGTACACAAATTTACGAATCTTTTATTTTGTAGACACAATCAGAGATTATGAGTACCCAATATTTTATTTGGTAGATTCAAAAATGATTTGTAGGTTTGTGAGGCCAATCACACATACCGGTGAAATTCCGGTTTTATTTACTTTTAAAATTTAACAATGTCAAAAGAAATCAGGGAAGATCTTTATACTCAGGCAGAGTATGCTAAGAAGGTCGGCAAGACAAGAGCTTGGGTGAATCAGCAGATAAAAGCCGGGAATATCAAGACCTTGACCGTTAAGGGTGCAACGCTTGTAAAAGCCTAAAAAATTTTATTCATTAATTTAACAATGTAAAATGCAATGTCAGATACAAAACGATCAAGTTTTCTTTTTTATGAATCCTTTTACGAAGCCATTAAAGAGGTTCCAGAGGTAAATCAACTTGAGGCATTAAAGGCAATAATTGATTACGGTTTATATAGGGATGTACCAAAACTGTCTGGAATATCAAAAGTTATATTTATGATGGCCAAACCAAATATGGATGCTAATTATATTAAGTATCTTAATGGAAAACAACCAAAGAATAAAGATGAAACACAAGACCTTAGATAACTTAGCTTATCATTCGCTTATTATTCGCTTATGTCTTGCTTATCATTCGCATAAAGCGAACCCGAAGCGGCCCCATCTATGATGTTAATGTAGATGCTAATGTTGATGTAAATGCTAATGCTAATGTTGATGAAGCTGAAGCGGTAAATGCAAATGAAGATGTTTTTGCTTTAAAAAGCAAAAAGAAAAAGGAAAGGTCCTTTTTACGGTTAAATAAAAAATACGGTAATAATAATTAATACATACAGCCGTAATAACAAATAAAAAAATATACACCATGGAAATTAGAACAAGATTTGAAAAAGTTATTAGTGATAAAGAAACAACGATAGTTAAAAATCGATTTTTTTTCGAAGGAAAACCTTCAAGAGTAACTCAAACGTTAATTGATTTAATCCAAGAGTTACACAAGGGAACAATAATCGAAATTGAAATTATTGATTATTCTAAAGTAGATGAAACTAATTCTACTGTAATTATGATTAAAGACCTCCTTGAAAAAATACGGTAGCATAAGATTTCTCCTATACTACCGCAAATCTTATATCAATGTCTGGATATAATCCAAAGTTTCCTGACCATACTTCTCTAACACTAATTCTGCAGAAGATTTCCCATTATCATCCGGTTCGTCCCGATAAAGAATTTCATCCAACCGTAAAACATCGATCTGTGGTTTGTCCAATTGAATTGAAAGTTCAATATCCATGAGGTCCCAAACTTCTTTAGGGGTAATCTTTAACATTGGTGCCAATTTTTGGCAAATCTTCATAAGTTCAGGCATATTCATTTCCATTGTAGTTTTGTAATTATTTTCATCATTCCTAAATTAATCCAAACCTGATTATACTCAAGATTAAAATCAGTAATAAATCGGTAAAACATTTCAGCTGCAAACAGGGCCATAGTGTCATTGATAAAAAGATCCTGTAATAGAAACGGATTATCAACTGCACATGATTTTGTTCCTTCAGTTTCCGAAGTCTTACTCTTTCGGTCTATGTCGGCCAACTTACCTTCCAAATCCAACATTACTATCTGACCAAAATTTCGATCATTTCCAATGTCAAAAATGTAGTACGGTTTTTGATCTCGATGCTCATTACGAAATAGACGTTTTAAGACCTTAAAATACTCCAGACGGGACTTAGTATCATCCGTACATAGAAAGTTGAAATTTGATGATCTAATGACATTAGAAACGGGGTTTGCCGCTCGCCAGTTAACACCGTATCCAAGATTAACTCTCGAAACGGCAATTTGTGTCTTTGTAAACCCGGGATCACCAAGAAAAAATTTACTTCTTGCTACGTTAGAATCAGAGACGATATCGAAATCATAAACCACGACATCAAGACTTCTTCCGGATGTAACCCTTAACGCATGAGAAATGGCTCCCAGTCTTTCAACAAGATGACTTCCAGTACCACCGACTCCATAAACATTAACCGTGAGAACCTCCAGATTAAGGAGAGTTTTCTCCATAAAAATTTTAGTGTTTACCATGTTCTGAACAGATCAAGTTTACCTTCCATGATATCCATATTGACAACCTCCTTTAACTTTCCCATGACAGTCAATTCCTTGCTTTGCTTTGACCATTTGGTAACAATCCCTTTAAGCATTTCCTGGTATGCATTTTCATTGGAATGATTAGTGAATACTCCTCCGAAAACACAGGCCCAAACAGCTTTCTGTAATTGATCAAAATGTAAATCAGTAAATTCTGGTTTCTTAATGTTACCATAACACATAGTTGCCGATCCTCCAAAGTTAGGAAGCATGGGCTGGTATAATACAGTTTTGTTCCCGGGTTGTTCGTAAGCAAAATAGAGTTTTAAATCTTTGTTGCTATTTAGCAAAACAACCAGATACGGAAAATGATACTTGCATTTTACAGGTTTCTTTGCATTTCCCTGTACCTGCAATTCTTTTATACATGGTTGATGCACCATAACAATCCCGGCATAACTACCATATCTGTTATAATACAGTACATCCTGTGGCAAGATCCGTAGAATATTCTGATGATCTATCTGTTGATTCTCACACACAAAGTCTACGTGTTTCTTTAAGAAGCTGGGAGAAACTGGGGCAAAGGGCTGTACTCGTCCATTTTCCACACTGGCCCGTACCACACCCTGACATCCTATCGAGTTCTTGGTAAACAGCAACATTGAGGTCACTTCTACCTGATATCCTGGAATACTCTTCAATAAATTGTTCATCTTGTAAAATGTGTATTATTTTTTCATAATTGGAAAGGACATTTCGTGGTGGGGGATTGATAGATGCCTCTTCCCAGAAATCAAGAGTTTCCTGATTAATGACTTCCTTGCTACTATCCCGTCCGTATCTGATATAGGTACCATCATTAGAACCATAGTTTTGATTAAAATCATCTGAAAATAAATTATGTTGTTCTTCTGATCCGAACCAAACAATCATTTCAAAAATATTTGACTCCTCAAGTATCGGTTCGACTTCATGATCCCATTGCCATGTCCATTTTTGCAATGCAGCAATTGTTTCAGATAATTCCTGAAGTTTGTCTGATCCGTATTGTTTGGCATACAAAGAAATGATTTTGGCAATCTTTTCAAGATCAATATTAGATGTCATATAGTTTAGAAGCTGATCAAATCTTCTTTCTGACATTAAAATAGACCTGCCAAGACGAATTTGGTCTCTCTTTCCTTCCTCATCTTCCGGATCCCATCCTTCAACATATCCCTGGTAATAATAATCTGCGTCAAAAGCGCCATAGCCTGACAACTGTCTGTTCTCACGAAGATATACGGCAATCATTGTCGCGATAAGACCATAACCTTTTCCAAACCAGTAATCCATATCTCCAAGAAACCAATCAAAATATGCAAATTTCTCTTCATCTTGTAAACAACTTATTGTAAAATCTGAATCAATGATGATATCATCACGTCCTGTAATCTTTGCCAATTTCTTAGCAAAATCTTCATCGAACTTACTAATATCAATATCCATATCATCCCATCCGGGAAGATCAATCTTTTCAACAAGTTTAACATGTTGTACGGAAAACAGATCATTTGACGCATTAGTAAAAACAGGAATATTTCCTTGTTCTATTTCCCAAATGGTTGCGTTAATTGAACGGATGAAAGATTTTTCGAAAAGTGTGACAAATCCTTTGTTTCCATTCGATTTTTTCTTTGTCCATCGTGAGAAATTTCTTCCAACTTTAATAAGTCTGGATAATTGCGGGCCAGATAGACACGCTCTATGGTTAACCGTTTTTTTATTTCTGAGACTTTCATGTTTCATTTCTATAAATTTAAAAAAGAGCAAAAATCACTTCTCGCTCCCTTTTAATGAAATTAGTCTTCGATACTCTTAAACTGAGCCGCAACAGCCTTATCAGCTAATGCTTTTGCCTCATTAAGATTATAGACCAATAACCCTACCGCAGAATTAGCAGCACCTGCTATTGCTTTTAACTGTTCAACTGGCATATTGCCATTAATGTTCTCTGTTAATGCATTTGTCACTGTTTCATACAACTTTTTCTTGTTCATTTTGTTTTGATTGTTTAATTAAACGATTTGAGAGAATGCTTATTTTTTCTAATTCCAATAACTCGATATCTGATGGGATATCGCGCATTTTAATATTATTACTATTTGCGATTATTTGTTTGAGATAACTTACACTGAGATTTTCTCGTTCAAACCTTTTCCTATCAGTAAATCGTCTGGGATTTTTTGATTTTTGTCTATAATAACTTTTTAAGGTTTGTGCGTTTTTTTGTTCTCTCGTTGGTGGTGGTTTTTGTGACGTTATTTGTGTGGGTTTTCTTTTCCAAGTTTTTCGCTGTTCAAGAGACATTGTTATTCCCTTTTTTATTCGCCAATTTTTCACGTACGCTCTATGTTTCGTCAACAAATCTGGATCATTTTTTATTTTGTTACGAAATATTTTGTTTCTATTTGCTTTTGCTTGAATCCGTTCTTCTTTGGTAGAATACTTTTTTCCTCTTGGCATAATTGTTTAAAATTTAGAAGAGGTGAAGATTTCTCCCCACCCTTCCAGTGTTAACTAACATTCCAACCAAAACTATCCGCGAGTCCCAACAGTGTTCTTCGCGAATACTATTTTGAGTACACCATTTGCTTCGTCGAGTGTTTGTGTATAACTAGCATTGATAATGTCGGGATAATCATCGACCATCATTTTCTTTGCCTGTTCAGGAGTAAGCATAGGATAAGAATCCTTTACTTCTTTCCCGTCTATGATAAAAACTCTTTTAAGTTGTGGCATTGGATTACTTTAAAACATAGTCTTCAACATCTTGATCAAGACCATTTCCTCCGTCTTCTGGTGGAACATCGGCAAACTCATCTGATCCAGGAATTTGCTCTTCGGGTTCAGTAGGCTCTTCCGCAACTGGTTCGTTTGGAATTGCGGTCTCTACGGGAATAGTTGCTTTTGCAGCACCTCTGCTTTTCTTTGCATCCTTCGGAGTTTCAACAATAGGCTGATCGGCTTTTACATTCGCTTCTTTTGCCTTCTTGATCTTCTCTTCGGTATCAACCTGTAGTTCTTTCAGTGATTTATTCCACTCACGAATTGTAGACACAATTAATGCATTCTCTGAAAATGTAGACACAATTTGTTCCACGATAGAGGCAGCAGAAATATCACCTGAATTGATTGCAAGTGGCGGCATACCGTCCACGATGACACTCAAGGTAATCTTCCCTTCAATCTTCAGAAGTTTGAGATTTAAAGACTGGAAGTCAAGATTGGTTAATCCGGCAAGGAGAATATCTCTTACAACTTCTTTTGATGAATTTACGGCTCGACCATCTTGAACCTGAGTTGACGCAACGGATATATGCGCGGTAGGTACAACTTGCATTACGGGTGCAGTTGGTTGTACAGGAGTCCCAGACGGTTGTTGTGGTGCGATGGTTGGTGATTGTTGTATCGGAGCAGTTTGTACTACCGGGGCAACTGGCGTACCTTTCAGGATTGCAAGATAGGCATTAGCCTGGTTTGCCTCTTCTGACCCACTTGGGAATTTGAAATACAAGAACAGATTAGTTTCCCATTCGTTAATACCGGCAACATTCCTACCCTTTACCGAATAATAGAATTTTCCAGGATGTTTCCCTGATTCGGTACGCGGTCCTGTTTCGTACACTTCGTTTAATACATAACCTTTTGCAGTGAAGTTTCCTTCATTGCTTACAAATTTAATTTTACCCATGATTTTTAATTATTGATTAGAAATTTAAATAACACAAAAAAATAAATATCGTTGATTAGACAAAAGATTCAAAATACCGTTCTATCTGTTTTCTGCCCTTTTGAAGCACTTTCATGTGTGAGTGGATATCTTTATTGATTTTCGTAATAAAGTTGCTTAAACCTTGTCTAACCATTATAGAATCGGATAATTCAGTATAGTGTTTAGCCTGAAAAAAAATATTCCCCGCTATTTCTGTTCCATCCGGCATTTTGATAACCCGATAGTAACATCCAAACTTTTTAATAACAGGAACCATCTCTATCGTATATCCATGTCCATCTCCCTTTTCTTCAATAGTAAAGATGTTCGTTTGCTGATCCTGATTTAGTGGTACCTTCCTGGCCGTCCCCCGACCCAGGTTAATCTTTACTAATAACACTCTTATCTCTTTAACCATAATGGAAATTTTAAGAAATGAGATTATTTATAATTAATTCGTTTTCGGTTAAGATGTGATAGAGATTTTGGAGTTGGTGAATATATTTAATATGCACCCAGCAGTCAGCACTATAATAAAATTTATTATTATCGTTAAATATTGAAAATATATTTAAATAATAATATTGATAAAATTGAATTTTTTCTTCCTTTTCAAATCCAAGTTTCAATAGTCGTTCTTCGGTAAGTAAAATGGGTATGAATTCATCTAACTCGGCCAATTCGTTTTTATTTGTTGCGATAGAACATGATTCATTTTCTATATTAATTCCTGTAATAATAATAATATCTTCGCTTTCATCTTCCCATTGGAGTAAATTTCCAATTTTCAATTCTTTTTCTGATAATGTCATATTACTCATCGGTAAAAATTTAAGGGGTACGTACAAAGGTGAGAAAAAATATTCTACTAACCAAAAGAATATTAAAATATTCTCTATTGTCGCTTTTTGTATTTAGTTCTAGCAGCCTTAATAGCATCAATGTTTATCTCGGCATCCTTTAATCCTTTTTTAACATTCTCAGTACCGACACTGTTTATCTCATTAATCTTACTCGTTCCTTTATGCTTACCACGTTCTTGATTACTGAAGTAAAGAGCACTCACCTCTTTAATCCTACCGGCCAATTCTTTCTGAACTTTAGGATCAGAGAAATCAGGAGTAGTATTCTTAAGGCCATACTTCATCTTGTACTTGTCAGCATAAGATCTCTTGGCCATCATAGATACTTGACTTTCTTCCAAGTGTGCTTTGTCCATAAAATTATATTGATAACCAAACCGGATTAATCCTTTTGCTGGGAGTAATTTACGACCATAATACATCAGTTTGTTTGTTTGATCAGTGAATCCTTGTTTCTCTGAAATATAGTCAAACGTCTCATTAATATCACCAAATTGTTTGATAAAGTTAAAAAGGTCCATCCCATTCTTTATCATTGGAATGTTACCCACATCACCAATTTTACCCCAGGCGGTAGGATCATAAGGGATCATAATATCAGCAATAGTTCGGGTAGAATAGTTGTTAAGCATCTCAAGAGTATACTTCCATGCCCATTCACTTTTATTTAGAGAACTGTATTGTTTCAGTGGATCAAGTGGAATGATTGGTTTTGCTTTCAAAGGATTGAAGATATTCCAAAAACCAAAATAATGATATCCATCTAAGAAAGCTAACCACAGATCAACCTCTCCTTTATTCTCTGGATCACCAGCACCAGAAGCAATACCACTAAGGGTATATAGTAACAAAGCAGAAGACCCTACAAAGAACCCGGCGGTAGTCACCTCCCAGATAGAACGGTAAATCTGTTCTTTTTCTTTCTCATTCAGTCTGGAATAATCCCTACCATTAAGATCAGATAACATCTCATAAGACATCGCTCCCCATAAAGAAAGTTGGTCATATTCATTGATAGCAATAAACTTTGTTTTACCGCCAATCTCCACAGAGAAGACTTTAGTCGGGACGGTAACTTTGGTGTTCTCAGTGACTTTCTTAATAGCCTCTTGTTCTGTATCAGAAACCATCTTATCCAGAGACCGATTCTTCATGACACTAGCAAAAGTTTTCTTCGAAATAGCATCTCTTGATCTCAATCCAAACCAGCGCTGCGACATGTTAAAGGCTAATTTTTGGAATGTATTACTCCATGCTTCCCCGATAGAGATATGTTCTTCTCCCCATATATCAACATAATGTGGAGCGAAGTGTGTCTGTATCATTGCTTGCCACCAACCCATCTTAAACCGTCCCCACTCCATCAGGAACGGATTAGTACGATAGAGTGCCCGATTCTTTCCGTAGTCACCATTGATCTCTCTGATCTTTGCCTCTATCTGGAAGATACGGAACATACTCATTGGAACTTTTCCGGGGATAAGTTCACCTTTCTCATCATAGGCCGCAAGTTCATCTTCTGTCATCTGTGATAAGAATCCCATACCCTGATTGATATTCTCAACTTTCTCAGTAATGATAAAACCAAACTTGGAAACTCTTTCCATAGTCTTTGCAGATTCTTTTAGATCAAGATCCTCAAGTACCATTCCGATGTGGTTACGGTGCATAAGTGCAATGACTTTTGGAAGATATTTAATCCTGGCAACAGCATTGGCATATTCCTTACGGTGTAAGAAGAACGTTTGCAGTTGACCAGCAGTGAAGTTTCCAATACCGGAAGTGACATTGAACCCAAGAGAGTTAAGAGAGAGATATAATCCACTCATTCTCCAAAACTGGTTGGCCCAGTCAGTACCTGTCTGATGAAACTTAAAGAAGTTGGCATCAATGTACTTTGTTGA
>Ga0172381_10002523_pt1 | contig 20194 bp, 17 predicted proteins | sample Leawel6488metaG_FD_119754 | JGI IMG/M metagenome (GOLD analysis project Ga0172381, IMG submission 119754) | Leachate microbial communities from a municipal landfill in Southern Ontario, Canada - Leachate well 64-88 metaG | ecosystem: Engineered > Solid waste > Landfill > Unclassified | place...
CCAACGCCTCTGTAGACAATGTATAGAATGCGCCGGCGAACTTCTCGTGATCAGGTTTCATTCCTGTCATCACGGGTAAGGCGAGCGCCTCACGATCGAAATCGGTATACATCTGGAGTGCAGCTTGCGCCATTGCATCCGCTTCTTCTTTGGTAGCATGCGCTGTGTGCCCCTCCTGCCACAGAAACTCGAGCGTACGAAGAAAAGGACGCGTGCGCATCTCCCAACGGACAATATTCGCCCATTGATTGATTTTAAGAGGCAGGTCGCGATAGGAATGAATCCACTTGGCAAATGTGGAGTAGATGATGGTCTCACTGGTGGGACGGATGTAGAGCTTTTCCGCCAGTTCTTTGCCTCCACCATGCGTAACAACCGCGCACTCGGGGGCAAATCCTTCTACATGCTCTGCTTCTTTTTGTAAAACAGACTCCGGAATCAGAAGAGGGAAATAGACATTCTGCGCACCGAGCGCTTTGATGCGTGCATCCAGATCGCGCTGCATGTTCTCCCACAGTGCATAGCCATATGGCTTGAAGATGATACAGCCACGAACATCCGCATTTTCCGCAAGCTGTGCCTGTTCAATCACATCCAAATACCACTGCGAAAAATTACTCTGTTGATCGGCGATGCGTGCCACGGAATAAAAGGGGAAGAAACGGCAGCACTGTAGCAAGGAGATGACAAAGACGCCACTCTCTCCCGCTAAAGAAGCTCTGAAAACTTAAAAAATACGGAAGAGGATTAACGTCAAAACAAGTCCGAAAACAATACCTGCCAACACTTCTACAAGTGAATGGCCCACTTCCTCGGAAAATTCCGTGAAATCCTGCAAGGTATTGAGTACCCTGCCCTGTTTTGCAACAGTTCGACGTACAACGACTGCGTCGTACCAAACGATCCCCGCAAAAACCATGGCAATAGCGAATTCCGTGGATGCCAGCCCCATGCGCTCGCCAACGACTACGACTAGGGATGTGACAAATGCGGAATGCCGGCTGGGCATGCCGCCCTGTGCAAACAAGCGGCGATGCCAGAAACCCGTCTCTACACGATCACTGACAAACTGTGCTATTTCAGCACAGGAAATCACGATGAACGGAATAATAAACTGGTACGTCGTGAAGATCTCACGCAAAGTGTGCATGGAGATACTGTACCAGAAAATCCCAGGATTCAACTCAACCAAATTCCCAAGACCGTCACTCCCGCACCAAAGATGATGCCACCGAGCACTTCCATAAAGGAATGTCCTAACGTCTCTGAGAGGTGATGCCATTTCTGCATGCGGTTGAGAACCTGTGCCTGCTCCCGCAGCGCTCCACGCACTCCAATGGCATCGTACCAAATGATACAAGCGAGAACTGTCGCAATGGCGAACTCCACGGAATGCGGACCCATCTTACGCCCCACGATAATAAGGAGAGATGTCACAAAGGCTGAGTGTGTACTGGGCATTCCTCCTTGTTGAAAAAGGTGCCGAGACCACTGTCCTGAACGGAGGTTTTCCACGAAAAGTTTCGTCACCTCGGAAAGGAGAAGTACGACCAGAGGAATGAGAAAAAGGTACGTACGGAGAAGTTCGCGGAGGAAGATCATTGCACAATTCTACTCTAGCTCTCTTGCCCACCATAGCTCCGAGCATAAGCGAAGGAGCGAAGGCGGGAGCACTAACCCCCTAACTCACAGCTGCGACATCGCAGATACCGCGATACGGACATCGGCTACAGACGGACTTTCCGGGAGTGGGATGAAAATCCTGCTCATCCATACGTTCTTTAAGGTGCATGATTTGCTTTTGCGCATCTGCGAGCTGCCCCGCTAAACGTGATGTTGTACGCTCAACTACCTGATCATCATTGAGATAAAGGAGAATGAGCTCCGTGCACGGCATGTCATAGAGTTCCTGTATAGCGAGTGCGTAGATGGAAAGCTGCAGATCTGCATCAGCCTCGTTCTGAGAACGCGGCGGCGATGTTTTAAAATCGATCACTCTGATCCCCGACTGTACAGCGGGCAGGCCTGACCCCTGACCCCTGACTTCTTCCACTCGATCCATACGACCGCTCAGAAGCACTCCGTCAATGGGAATCTTGAAGCTCTGTTCAACGGCAAGAACATGCCGTGGTTCCCGGGACCACCATTGGAAGAAGTGCTGAAGTAATTGCATCCCACGCTCGCGATGAAAATCCGCCTCCAGACGCGTGGAATAGGTATCAAGAATAAAGGATTGATGCCAAAGATCACGTAAGTGGTCAGTGGTAAGTAATAAGTGGTCAGTATCAGTAGCGGCACTCTGTTGAAACATTGCCAACTGATCACTGGCCACTGAACTCTGACCACTCATTTCCAGTTCTCCAAATTTCTTCAAACAGTTGTGCACCGAGGAGCCAAAGCTTTCCGCCTGACTGATTCCGTGCGGGAGTTTTTTGATCACCTGAAACTCGTACTGACGAGGGCAGATGCGATAGGTGTTCAGTTGAGAGTAGGAGAGGGGCACACCTCTACTTTACTCTGTCATCATAAGCAACGCTTGCAACATCTGAAATGAGAATAGCTGAAACGAGCAGTGCCAGTATTGAAGAACGAACGCTCTTATTGCAATGAGCGGAGCGTCTTATTGAGCGCGCTGCGGTACTTGTCCGGGCTGAGGTAGTAGCGTTGTGTGCTAGTTCCACCCCACTCCTGTACAAGTGTTTCGCTATTGATATAATTCCTAAGTCTGCTGAAGAACTGGTGCGAACGGTTCGCCGTAGCAAAGAACGACTCGTCTTCAAATGTTTCTTCGATAACGTCTGTCCATTGTTTCTGTGTGAGTTGTGCACCCCGCGCGTACACGGCGAGAATGTTCATTAGTGTGTTCTTGGCTGATTCTTTTTTGGTTACGTGCTCGTCCTGTTCTATGGGGAACGCGAGTGCGTTGTGTATGGCATTGGCAAACACCGATGAGTATTTGCTTTCTATATGCTTTTTAAATTCACTGTGTACGGCTGTCCAACTGTACCAGCGTCCATCATCGGTTTCGACGCGCATGCCAACTGTGGTGTCTCCTTTCGGTGATGCAAATCCAAGCGGGTGCACATACTTCTGTTTATCAAACTTGGGTGTCTGCAGGAAGACGATTGTTTCCGTGCCCTCATCGTAGGCGACATATTCGTAATACTGTTTATTCTCACCTTTCCCGCGCTCATTGCCGTAATGATGCCAGATGCCAGGATTCTTTTTTGCTATCTCAATGTCTTTCTCTTGATCAGTGAGTACACGTTCTTTCTCGGTTTTTTTTTGCGCTTGCATTTCTGTTTCACGCTCCAGCATTTTCCGCTTATATGCTTGCAACACTGAATGCATTTGCACGGCGAATTTTGGATGTTTCATACGCCACACTCTCCAGGATTCCTCATTTTTTGTTGTTGCTTGTGCATTGTTAGTGTGCATGCCGGGACCTGCCACTGTCCTTTCAAAATATTGTGTCGTGGCAATCGTGTAATTTTTTGTTACGACTGACCACTCATCTTTTTCTTTGTCATAGACAAAATAGACAACCGACTGAATCGAACAGAGTGGTTTGCCATGATACCCGTCACCTTTGTGAAATTCTTCGGAATGTACAATCATTGGTGTATCTGGCACACCGGCAGGATTTGTAGCTTCGGGGTTAATATCCATTTTTGAAATATCAATTGCTTTGGAATTCACAGAGCCATACACATAGGTCCATTCGTTACCCCTTGCCACTTCTCCAGATTGGCATTTTCGTAAGTTGCCGTCGTACCGTTCCGTATAAGCCTGTGCAAGTAATCCTATTGCAGTTCTAGCATCAATGCTGCCGTTTGACCTTTGTTCTAGGATAGCATCTTGCAGCGGGCGGAATACTTTTTCGTATTCCTCTTTCCCAATATGCATTGTGATTGTTCCCGCAAGGCGTTCCAATCCATTGTGGTAGAACTCTTCATCTATTCTTCCTTGCCACGTTTTTCCTGTAACCAAGAAGTACCCTATCCATCCATACGGATCTAATGTGAAACTCGGAGGCTGTTCTTGTTCCAACAGTTTTGCCAGGGTCTTACCATCCTGCACAGTATTCAATGCTTTACGCCTCTTACTCTGGTACAGAATCTCATCGAGAGTGCCATGCTGAACGACCTTTGGTATGCCGCTTGGCGTCTGCTCATTGATCCACTCTGCGGAAAAAATCCCGAGCTGTACGTACAGACTACGGTCTGTATCAATCTTCTGTGCTATCGCAAGATATTGTTTGTACTCTTTTTGTACATGTTCTATGGCGATCTTCTCCTCTTCGCTGGAAGCGTTCTTGATCGCCTCCCTTATTTTGCCATGTAATGAAGCATAAGGTTCATTGTATAGAACTTCATTCCGTACATTTCTATCGCCGTAGACATCAGTAGTATTCTTAAGTTGTGCGCTTAAGTGCAGTGTTGAGCGTGACACTTTCAGCCCCTGAAACTGCGCCATAATACTTGCCTCCATCTGTCGCAGCATTTTCCAACTCTGATAGTAAGAAAGTGCTTGCCGTCTTTCCCATCCACGGCGTCCGCCTGGCCCATGTTCAATGCTCTCTAAACGAATAAGTTCTTTCTGTATGGGATTTTGTGTTTCCTGTGCATATTCCTCCACAAGTTCATCCCACGACTGCATGCGCTGCTTGGTCGCTGCTATGCCAAAACCTGTATTTTTGGTCATTGCTGGTCCCCAGCTCAGGTATGCCTTTTGTTCATTCAATGGATTTGCTCCACCTAGACCAACTGCCTGCCAGATATCGAGTGGTGCTTCCAGCATCCCTATCACATTGCCCGAGAGGTCATACATGAGCGGATCTGCATTGTCCTTGACCAATTCCAGTCCGCGATTCAATTCATCGCCGAATCCCCACGCTATTAGCATAAGTGCTAGAAATTTGACGGTAACCGGTACTCCTTTGATCTTTGATAACACTGCAAGCCTCTTTGCAATCTTCGGATACATCCGCAGCAATGGACCAGTCGTGAATTTGCTGACCACAATTCCCAATCCATCGACCCCTTTGCCTGCTGCAAGAAAAGAGGAATACATAAGCATCGCTTTCGTCTTATCTTCTGATATGTACAGGTAGTACATGTACGTCAGCAAACTCCCGACTTCCGCAGGAGCCATTGTTTTAAGTGCTTCACGTGCAATACGAGATGCGAGACTGTTTCCTGCGAACATCTCTTGCAACATGGAGGCTTCAATTCCGTGTTGTGCGAATTCTAGTTTGACTGGAATGACCGCCTTCACTAGTTTTACCCGCGCACCGAGTAACTTTCCAACCACTAAAGTGTCCAACACATGTTCCAATCCTTCTTCAGCGCCTTCCTGCGCGGTCATGGCTGCGAGTGCAGCGTATTGGCTACTCTGTGTATTTGCGATTTCCAAACCACTTCTGTACAACATTTTCTTCTGTAGGTACTCCTGAATGCAGGAAAGGAGCAATGCTCGCTCCTCCGTACCTATTGCTTTGCCTGCTTGTGCCCGTTCCCGGATAAGTTCGAGTGTTTGCAGAACGCCTTTTTTTGCGCGCAACAGCGTTGCATGTTCCATGAAGAGGAATGCCTCTCTTTTTTCATCCATATCCCCCCGTGCTTGATGAATTTGTGGGATTTCTTCCTGTACATCTTCCAAGATGGTTTGCCACTGATTCGCAAATTCTTTTGGTAGGCCAAGATTGATTCGTAATTTCTCAGTATCCTGTTCATTCCATTGCCTCTGTTCCTCTTCCGGGTGCAGCTGTCCGAATACTAACTCTTCCACTATCCGTCGCTCTTCGAGGTATTTGCGGAATGTTTGTACTATGGTATTTCTGTTCACCTGTTTCGCATCCAACGTTTGGCATAGTGCAATGAGTTCCTTTTCCATTGAGTGAATCTCTGCATACTTCTTTGCCAGCTGCAAGCGTGCAGGTATTGCTTGCACTGCTTCCGACTCCAGCGCAGGCAGCGGTTCGTATAGAAGCAATGCCGACTCTTTGAGTGCTTGTTCCTCCTCTGCGGAGAAGCCGAGTTCCTTCAGATTTCTTTCCAAAAATACATCAAGAACTTCCTGTTTTTCTTTCTGTTCAACTGTGCATTCACTTTGCTCGCTTGAACTTTCGGGGAGTGCCGATTGTGTTGGGCGTTCCTGTGCCATAGCTTTCTGTTTATTTGACCTTCACGTTTACATCTGTCGTTGTGTCGAGATTAGTATCTGTATCGATTTTAGGCAGATTTTGGTCTGTTTCTATGGCAGCTTTCGTTGTGCCTGCCCGTGCACTCCCTGTTTTCAATCCATACTCTGTTTGCACGTCTTTCAACTCCGAGAGCAGGCTATCTGATTCGATACCTTCTCCTGTATTAGCTTTAGTCTCTACATCCGAGCTCGCAGTTTTTTGTGCTTGTTCTATCCTGGTCCGTAACCCCTCCACTTTTGCCAAGAGTGCCTTCGTGCGCGTTATGACGTCTGTGTCACCTCCTTCGCGATTAAGTTGTTGAATTTCCGCTTCAATTTCCTGTGCGAGTGTCTTTGCTCTGTCCACCGATCTCTGCAACTTACCAGCAGTGAGATTCTGTTCACCCTGGAGTACGCGCCAATCACTTTCCTCCCGAGCAAAGCGCTTATCAAAGTCTTCCAGGTGTTGTTCCCTGGCCTGTCGCACATTCTCTTGTTCCCGCGCTGTACGCTCTGCGGCTTCTGTCTGTGCTTTTTCTGCAGCTTCCGTTGCTCGTTTTTTTGCACCCTTTTTTGCAGAACCAACTATGTCGAGCCGTGCCTGTAATTCTGCTCTAGCAGCCGGCACGAGGTCTGGTTGCTGCAATGAAAGTTCGAGTTTGGTTTCAAGATCCTGCCACTGTTTGATCTCCCACTCTGCCCCTTCGCGGCCAGCTTGCCTGCGGACTCTGCTGATGTCGCTATCCATGTGAGCATAATAGGTTGTAGCATCGAACGTTTTTGTCTCCGGCATTGCCTCAGCTGGCCTCTTTGTTTTTGAACCACTGGTTTCTTCAGATGTGTCAGTTACTTCCCTGGTAGACGTATCAACTTCTGGCTTTGTTTCTGCTTCTACTTCGGTAGACGTATCACTATCAACTTTTGTTTCGGTATCCACATTCGTATCGGCCTCTTCTTCCACCATTTCCTCTGCAATTTCCATTGGCACTCCGCCGAGTGAGCGATTCACTGCATTATAGATATCTTCTGCCCGGGCGTTGTGTGTTTCTTCGATTGTCTCTCCCTTTACCTTTCGTGTTTTCTCTATTTTTTCAATCATTCTTTTTCTGAGAACACGTGTCAGTTCCTCTTTTGTCATATCAGTTTTTCTGCCAGTTTCATGCCCCCGAAATTTCTTTAACGTCACGATGTCTGCCAATCGCCTCGCATAATGCGCAAAAGATCCGTAAGTACCACTCACATTGGTATCAAGGTGAATTTTTCGCGCAATTGTTTGTAATTTACCATTATCTGTATTGGGGTCTTCTACTGCACGTATCCATTCAGGACGGATACCTGCAGCCCGCAACCGGTTATTCACATCTCTCCCTTGGAAGTGTCTTTCGATGGGATTCGGCATCTTGCCAGATTCAGTCTCCAAATACGCACCTACATTCTTATAAACGATAGTATCTATCCATCCGCGACGTGCGCGGTACGCAAGAACCCCGGGAGACGTAATGGGGTTCAGCTGTAATACTTTTGTGGTCAATCTCTTCATTGTCCCACCGGACAGTGGCCCGCCACCTATCGCAAGCCGCTTGCAGCGTGCAACCGTACCCACACTGAGCGTCATCACAGCAGCAACTGCTGCTCCAGAACCAAAGCTGGCCCACCACTCCTTCCGGTCTTTCCTTTCGCCCGCTAAGCCACCTGGAGTCAGTAATTCAATGGGGGCTACAAAGTAGCTTATTGTGTCGCCTTTCCATTCTTCGAGAATGTACACGAAATTGCCAAACACCATTGCGGGCGTCTTACCGACAAATGAGGCAAGTAACTCATTATTCTCGCTATTATTTTCCTGTATTCCGCGCAATTTTTGAACAAACGCACGTATGGCAAACTCGGGACTTCCCTGTCCGTAGTACAGTGTCGGAGACAAACTGCATATGCTGTCTGGATCCTGATTGTTGGGATCGACACTAAGATCCCATTCTTCTTTTGCCTCATCGTTAAACCACTTCACTCTTCCGTCGCCACTCACTGTTAATTGTATACCAATACCTCCAAGTGCGGTTTGCAATTTCGTATACGCAGTCATTAAGTCCTCATGCGTTATATTTTCTATTCCTTCACGATCGGATGCCACCGTTGCATTAAGGAATAAGTACATATCTCGGTACTTTTCCAATGCATGAAGCGCCTTGGTGTATGGTGCCGCCTCTGGGGAATTAAGGTGAGAGCTCTGCTTGCGTTTTAGATACGATTCCAGAACATCAAATTGCTTCTTGTGATTATCGGCTACCAATTCCTGCTTCTTAAGATCAACCCATTCTGCAATTCCCTCATCAACCAGAGGGGCTATTTCTCCCATTTTTTCTGCTGCCCACCCGGCAATATCGGAGCCGATTGCTCCGATGCGACTGACATATTCTTTCATCTTTTGCATATCCGGAGCCGGGATCGAAACATCCGCCTGATAGGGCAGAGGCGCCCCCTTTTGCAGCGCCTGCATGAGCACTGGAATACTGGCTGGCATCAGTCCCTTTTTCTTTCCCTTTTGCAAAGCCTTGCCTACTACTATAACCACGCCTCCCAGAGCAAGAAGTGAAATAATCGGATGGCTCTTAGCTGTTTTTGCTCCTTTTTTAGCCAAGAATGCTACGAGTTGTGTTAATTTTTCACCTACTGCCAGACTCGCATTCCCTATAATTGTAAGAATCCCCGATTTCCAAGCCAAAGCGGCCCCTATCGCCAATTGTCCTTCATGCTGTGTTATCCATAGACGGATACTGCTCAGAACGCTTTCCATGCTCTCTTCGTATGCTTGGAACGCTGCCTCTGTTTTTTTGTATGGGAGCCCTTCTACAAGTATTTCACCGTATTTTTCATTCATATCTTTCCTGAATTGTTCACGTTCGGCAATTTTGTTACCAAAAATCTTCTCCATTGCAGGCATGTCCCAATTTTGGTACGCGGTACAAGCCTTTTTATACTCCTCTTCATCATTGAATCCATATTTCTTCCATAGTGGCTCTTCTCTGCTGGTAAACTTTTTCTTGAGATCTTCGATCTCCTGCTTCGCAAAACCAACTGCCTTATCAACTTCCTCTTTAATCTTTCCTTGGTAGCGCCCCCAAAGATAAGTACCACCAACGAACGCCGCAGTTCCAACTCCGGCAACGATGAGGAACTTGGTGAACCATCCCATGCCGGGTTTCCCCTCACTTTTGCGTTCTTGATCTGCAGCCTTTGCTGCTTCCTTTCCCTTTTCCACTGAGCGTCTGCCACGCAACAGAAGAAATCCTGCAAGTGCAATACCGCCGAGTGTGAGCCCGGCAGCCCAGCGCTTTTGATTGGTTGTCCAGCTTTCCGGGAGCGTTGCATTGAGTGCCCGGTCAATGGCACCGACTTCCTGTTTCTTTTTTTGTGCACTAGGTTTTTTCTTGGGCGCTGCCTTCTTGCTCGCAGCGGGAACAGTATTTCTCTGCGTTACAGACAACGTTTCCGATGTGCTGACATCTGTCCTTGTATCTTTTGTGGGTTTGATACGTGCTGCCATTTTATCACCCAACGCCTTCAAGCGCTCCGTAACACTATTGTGAAAATTTTCATCGAGTTTTTCCCGCCCTTTACTGGAGATACTCTCCGCGAGCGATGTTAAGTTTGTGGATATTTCTCTGAGCTCATTTTCCGCCAAATCATTCCCCACATTCTCGAGTGTTGCTTCGAGAAAATCAACATCCTCACTAATTTCCGCAGAATTACCACGTTTGTATGCATCCTCTACTGCACTCATTAACTCCAACGCTGGAGATGCTTTCTTCTGCTGGAGATGTACTAATCGCCTCTCGTGCGAGAGGAAGGTATATTGCCGATGCGGATGTGAACAAAAAAACATATTACGCAGCAGCTCTTCGAATAACATCCCAGGCACCTCTTGTCCCGCGAATCACACCGCCAATGGAATGGCCAATTGTTAATAGCACAAAATGAATTGTTTCTTCGGATAACTTTGCAAGCGGCTCAGCAGCAGTACCGACGATACGCCCGGGCCAGTGCATAACCCGTGCAACCCCTTTCCAAATGATACCTCTGCCATCTTCTATCGCCTGTCCAATGATAACGTTCTGTACATATTTTTGAATATCCTGCTGTTCTGCAACAGAGAGTGAACCATAGAATACCTGTAATGCTGCCCGACTATCATGAATACGATCGTCCTGCTGACTCTCCACGGCTTCGTCTAGTGCTGTAGTGAGCTCAACGAAGTGTTGCACATGAGGCGGAAGCTGCGTGGGCTCCCTAAAACTATCGGGGGTTCGTGATGGTATCTTTGGAGACGGCATTGAAAGAGAAAGGAATATTGAGGAGAAATCCTCTTATTCTACCAGAAATTCATGGTTTTCTCAATGCTCAACTTGCCCTTGCAGGCACCAGTTCCACGATGAATTCTTTACTCTTACCAAAACCAAGCATGGCAGATTGCTCTGCGGTAAATTGCGGCAGTTTGCCTCCGCTACCAGCCGCAGTCTTAAAGAACCCCTGAATCTTTTCCGGAGTATCCAATGTGACGACTGCCAGAGGCGTGACACCAAAGAGCTTACCCGGCTTGCTGATGGTAAAACTCAGGACATGTTTGCCATCACGTTCACTCTTGGTGAAATCCATCTGAGAGAACACAAGCTCTGTTCCTTGACCATCGCCCAGAGCGCGCAACTTCCACGCACGACCATTGACTACCAGTGCTCCGCCCTGCGCAAAGACCTGATACTTCTCTGCGTCATTCAGAACAACCTCCGCAACACCTTCCTTTTTGGGATCAGCACGCAGAAGGTTCTGGTCCGGCGACTTCTTTGTTGATTTGCAATCCAGAATACCGCTAAGAGTGAGCACTTCACCTGCACGCGCATTGGTTCCGACTGTTTCAAAGTACCTGCGCGTGATAGCGCTGATGAGTTTATTGCGATCGGTAATCTTCTCTGAAAGCCCGGCTTTGGTACGTTCCGCAGGATCTGCTTCTAGTGTTTTAAAGTATGCAAACGCCGTATCGTCCGATCCGCCCGGACGCACGGTGATTCCCCTTTTCTGGAAGAGAGCGGTAAATCGCTCACACACATCACGCTTGCCATGGAGCTGATCATAGATTTCCTGCGTTGCCGCCGCCTGTGCATCAACTTCATCTTTGCATGCCTGATCCTTGCAGCCAAACTTCTTCATCATCAGGATGACCGGCTGAAACTTCATCCAGAGATCAAACAGAAACTTAGTGCGCTCAACAAACCCAAGCCCGGCAGTGGCCTCTTTTTCCTGCTCCGCAAATTCCTCCGGTGTAAGGACATCGTCCACAACGTCAGGTGCATCTGAATCAGGTATTGCTTCTGGTGCTGCAGATTCTTCCAGCCCCTTGGCTCCAGTTGTTTCTGGTGCCTCTGCAGGCATTGCTGGTGCCCCTTCTGCAGCATCGACACCATCCGGATCAGCTTCATCTAACCCAAAGAATAACCCACCGATAACCGTACCCTTCAGTGCTTCACGAAGTTCTCCTGGTAGTTTTTGCAGTTCTGCAATCTGTGCTGAATCTTTTTTTTCTCTACAGTACGCAATAGCCGCCTCAATCTCTTCAAGAAGTCTGTCCACACGCTCTTTCATCTGCGAAAATTCCGCCGATTCTCGATTGATGCCATCTGGCAAAGTATCAGCCTTAGCGTCTAATTCACCAATATCTGCACGTAATCTCCGCAATTCTGCTGGGATATCACGCTCTGGTTTCGGCGCTTCCGCAGGTGCTGACGAAGGAGTTGTAGTACCCATAATTTTTTTAGGAAAAAGCTAAGCGGGAGTGCACAACGCGCTCGGCGCGCTGCACAGATGCGGCGAACTTGGGAAGTTCCTCTTCCCAGTTAATGGTCTCTGCGTACTCCAGAACTTCCTGCAGTTTGGCAAGTTGTTCTTCATTCATGCGTTCCATCTTCTGGAACCAGCTCTTGCGCTCGTCATAGGAGAGCAAACGACTGCGCTTTACAAGCCGAATCAGGTGCTTGAGATCAACGCTCATAGAGGATGTGTATGTCATGGAAATTATAGCACATATGAGAGAATTCCTCAATGAGAAGCCGATACATCCGCAGAATCAAGAAATCGACAGTTTCATCAGAGTGCCCTACGTCTTACACCTCGTTACTCCCTGTGCTATTCTGGCTATACTCTTCTTCCTTGTTTCCTATGAATGTTCAGCACTTTGAAAAAGGCTTTAACTACAACGATCAGCAGCTTCTCCTCATCGCTCGCAAAATTGGAAAATTGGCAACGTACTGCAAACGCCTGAAGGATGAGGCATCCATGATTCGTGTAGATGCCGAAAGACGCAACACGCAGAAAGGGCGGGACAAAATCAAAGTGAGCATCACCGTGGAACTTCCGGACAAAGTGTTACGCGCAGAATCGCGCCGCCCGGATCCCATTGAAGGTATAGATCGCTGTATTGAAAAATTGGAGCCTCAGATAAAGAAGTATAAAGATTTGCATACGCTGCGCAGCCGCCCGACCCGCACTCGCCGTTAGAAATCCGCTCCCCTCTGTCTCATGAAACGCTTTCTCTCCATCCTCTTTCCTCTTCTCCTGTGCTGCAGTATTCCATTCACGGACGTGGATGCACAGGAAACTCTGGGAGAGTACGCACCAACAGCAATCATCACCGGACCGGATGAGATTGTGGTGGGACGTACGCTTGTGCTGGATGCATCTTCCAGCCGCGGATTGGGGGAGAACACGAAGTATCGTTGGTACGTGGAAGGGATTCCGCAGCCAATCAGCCGCACAGTGGAAGTTGTGTACACACCCGAACGCATCGATACGCTCGCGATACGCGTCGTTATAAATACGACAATCAACGGTGAAGAATTTGAAACAGAAGCCGAGAAAATTATTGTAGTGTATGCACGCAAAATCGTGCTGGTTGCCGATTCTACGGTCCCGCGGGAAAAACTGGAGCTTCATCAGGCAACCGCACAGGCACAGGGGGTGTACCTGCGTATCATGCAGCCTGCAGAGCCGACATTGCCCGTGAATACGGAAGAAGTGCTTTCGAAATTACTCTCGGAACAGCGGTCTGTCATCCCCGGTGCGGAGGCAGTAGTGCTATGGACGGATGGGATCACCGGACTGCAGTCTTTGCTCCGTGCAACGGATAAAGATGATCTGCTCAAGCAACACATAGAAGGACAAACACTCATGCTCATTACCGACCGCAGCTTAAAAACTCTAGCAAGAACCGTGCGCGGACCGTTTTCTGTTCTGAACCCTGCACGTATTCTCATTACGCGCAAAGAAGCAATTAATCCGCTCATTGCTGCAGAAAACCTCTCTGATTTTCTGCAAGAAATCGAACAACGCGACATTGACTTCATCGCGATGGATGAATCTTCACTGGTTATTCGCCCGTGGAACTTGCTCGCATCGCTGGTGAATTACATGCTGACACATGGAGTCTCGAGCCAGGTCATTGTGCTCCTGCTTACCTTGCCGATCATTGCAATGCTCCTGGCATTCTTTAAGCAAATTATCGGTATCACCACTTTTGGTCTCTACACGCCATCAGTTATCGCATTGAGTTTTTTGGCTTTAGGATGGCAAATCGGCATGGCATTCCTGTTATTTATTCTGATCACGGGATATCTGACGCGCGCAGTGCTGAAGCGATGGCGACTGCTCTATATTCCCAAAGTGGCCATCATACTTACGGTAGTGAGTATCACACTACTTCTGTTGTTGGGACTCGCTGCTGCGTTCTCCATTACATTCAATCAGGACACGATCTTCGTGCTTCTGATTATGTCCACTCTTGCGGAAAGTTTCCTGACTGCAAAAACGGAGGAGGGATTAATAAGCGCCACGATTGGTATCGGAGAAACTATCGGTGCGGCGTGGCTATGCTTCTTTATCGTTTCATGGCCGGCACTGAAATCTTTTCTCCTGGCTTATCCGGAAATCATCTTGCTGACCATCTTTGTGGATATTGCTCTTGGCCGCTGGACGGGCCTGCGCGTGGTGGAATACTTCCGCTTCCGCGAAGTCTTTAGTCACCTGCAGGAAGAATAATGGGGATTAGGGAATGGAATAATAGGGATTTGGGATTTGAATATTTGGGATTAGGGCAGATAATAATCTGCTATGAAATCGTTTACTGAACTCAATGCATGGAAAGCTGGCATGGATCTTGTTGAGGAAATCTATCGATTAACAGCGAAATTTCCCAAGGAAGAACAATTTGGATTGTCTTCTCAAATCAAGCGTGCGTGCGCAAGTATTGTGGCAAACACTGCAGAAGGTTTCGGTAGATTTTCGTATGCTGATAAAGCATATAAATACGTTATTGCCAGAGGCGAGTGCGCAGAAGTAGCAGCATTTCTCCTGATTGCTATTCGCGTTAAATTTTTAACAAGCGATCAAGCTCAACATGCTCTTGAGTTAACAGATACTGTAGGCAAACTACTCTCTGGACTTGTAGAATCTACACGCAAGCGTAATCCCAAGTCCCAAGTACTCTAATCCCCAGTCCCCCTCTTCGTGTTCTCCAAAATCTTCAGCCACGGCATCCTGGGAATCAACGCACGCAACCTGCTCTACGTAAAACCCTTCAACCCAAAGAAAGCGACTGCGCTTGCCGATAGTAAACTGCAAACCAAAGCATACCTGGCAACACGGGGTATTCCTGCAGCCAAGATTTACGCAAGAATTGAGAATCGACGCCAACTGCAACAATTTGATTTTTCACAATTGCCGGACGAATGTGTTTTGAAACCGAATCAGGGATTCGGCGGAGAGGGAATTATGGTGTTCAAAGGCAGAAAGGATGACATGTTTCTAATCCAAGGGAAAACGGCGATCAGTGATACGGAACTCTCTGCACATATCGAAGATATTCTGGATGGAAAGTTTTCTCTGGGGGGCAGGCATGATACGGCATTCTTTGAACAGATTCTGTTTCCTCATGAATGCTTTGCCCGTTTTCGACCAGTGGGTCTGCCTGATATCCGCGTCATTGTTTTTAATCTGGTACCGGTCATGGCGATGTTGCGCATCCCGACAAAGGAGAGTGAGGGGAAAGCAAATGTTCATTTAGGCGGTATTGGTATTGGCATCGACATCGCCAAAGGAACAACAACACACGCCGCGCAGTATCATGGCCTTCTGAAAGAACTGCCGCACGGAGGATCGCCATCCGGTATAAAAATCCCCTATTGGGATGAGATCCTGCTCACGTGTTCACGCATTCAGTCCATAACCAATATTGGCTATCTGGCCGTGGATATGACCATAGACCAGAACATCGGTCCTGCAGTGCTGGAAGTAAATGCGCGCGCAGGGCTGATGGTGCAACTGGCAAATCTAGCACCGCTGCGTGCACGCCTGGAACGTGTGAAAGGATTAAAGGTGAGTTCTCCGGAGAAAGGTGCCCGTTTAGGACAAGAGATATTCGGCGAGAAAGTAAAGAAGTTACACACCGCAAAAGAGACAGCCGAAAATCAGCGCCCGGTTCTTGGCACACACGAGACCATCATCATTGTTGGATCGGGAGAAAGCATCGAAGTGCCAACGCTGATTTCCCCCGGAAAAGAACGCAGCATTTTTGATCCTCAATTGATTGCACAACTCAGAGAGAAAGGCGCGGCAGAACCACAAGACCACACAGAGCAAACATTCCGTGTGAAGTTCACTCTGGGAGGCAAGAAGATTCAAACGCTTGTCTATGCAAAGGAAATTCCCAATAAGGACGTACAGGCCATCATTGGCAAAAGGGACTTGGGGGATTTCTTGATTGACCCCTCCAAGGAGAAAAGTGCACAAAAGACTTCACGCATGTCTGCCGTGAAAAGTGATCTGCGCGCAGTGGATAATACGCTGGCGCAATTCGATCGGGATCTGCTGATCATCAAATATCTGAAACCTATTAATCTGGAAGAAGAGCGTCAGCGCCTATCGGAAGATCGACGGTATAATCCGACCTTTTTGTATCCGGAAATCGACATCGACATAAACGAAGCGCAAAAACGGCTTCAAAAAACCATCGAGGATGACTCCGCCTTAGGAATATTGCTGGAGAAGAAGCGCCAAAAACTGCTGGAGCGCATTGCAATGTTGCAAGCACGCGGCAATGCGGAGGAATTTCTCATGGCATCCAAGAAACTCTACGGAAGCCTTTCCTCTTCAATCCTGCGTGCGGCAGAAGCGGCGCTGCATCATCGTCAAGCATGTGATCTGCTACCGCCACAGAAGGAATTGCTTTCCCCGCAATCGGTAAAAACCCTGTTTGAAGAAGTGCTGGAACGCTACGGACTCTATAACTGGCAGGTTTCCGTTCGTGCGCGTCTGGTTGCCGACTGTACTGTTGGAGGACAACATATTTATATACGAGAAGGGGCACGCTTTGAAAAGCAACATGTGCAAGCTCTCATAGCACATGAGATTGAGACGCACGTGCTCACTGCAGAAAACGGTGACCATCAGCCCTATGCATTGCTGCGCCGCGGATGTGCGAATTATCTGGACACACAGGAAGGTTTGGCTATCTACAACCAGAACGGCGTCTTGAGTCCGCACCATGAACGGCGTTTTAACCCGCCGCGCAATGTACTGGGTCTTGCATTCGGTCTGGAACATTCGTTTGCAGAGACACGCGCATACTTGGAAGAAGAACTGGGGTACACGGCTGACAAAGCAGTCACGCAGACAATTTCCATTAAGCGCGGTCTTGGCGATACGTCACAGGGTGGTGGTTTTACCAAGAGTCTGGTGTACTTCCGCGGTCTGCGAGCTATCGAACGATTTGTGGAAAAGGGCGGCGACCTGAAGCGTCTCTATGTCGGAAAAATCGCACTGGAAGACCTGGACCTTGTGGAAAGTCTTACGGATTTACAGCCACCGTTGCTCATTCCCGAACATCTGCGCGAAGAACGATAACATACTTGGAACAGCGAATTTCACAACTCTTCTTCAATCCACGTTACTCGTTCCAGTGTTGGAAGCACTGTCATCCATGTGAGCCCGCTTGCAAAGCGCAGCGGATCCCCGTTGGCGTCTTCAAAAACGAACGGTGATTCTTCTCCTGCTTTGCGCCAACGCCCGGGGATGACCACACCGGATTGGAAGAGTAGAACGCGTCCCTGCCCCCGAACCGTAATATCCAAGCGGCCAAATTCCCCCTCTCCGTTGATGGGGACTTCCAGAATCAAAACGTTCCTTGGTTGAGCTTCGCTCACAATACCGCCATTCGTTCGTATGTAACGCCTGGATGTAACTTGATACTCGTAGAGAACGTCATGCACGGGATTGTGAAAATTCACATGGATGACGCGCGCACGTTCTCCTGAGCGGACTGTACCCGTCTCGTAAGGCGGCCAAAGGGTAGTAGTCAGATTTTCCGGAAGTAAATCCTCTATGCGATCTTTGACAATAAAAAGATTGTGCGGAGCGGGAATGTTGTCTGCGCGCAAAAAATGATCTGAGTAATACAGACCGTTCAGCGCAGTGATTGCCGAATCATTCTGCGCACGCTCGAGCGCTTCGGGGCTTCCGCCCGCATGGTAAATAACATGCGTTATAGGCAAAGCGCCATCCAGAAAATATGGGCGCAACGACCGAACCGGACCGACCTGAATGGGGAGACGACGTACATCAAAGAAGACGACAAAACGGGAAATTAAACCTTCGACCAGGTACTCCTGAATGAGAACGGCATCACGCAACCCCTGATGATAGAGGCGCGCCTGTTCGTGATTTTCCACAATAACGGCAACGAGCGACCGTTCCCCTCTGCCTATAAAAGGAAAAAGGCTGAGCTTAGAAAGAAAACCGGAAATCACCGAAGGCTGTTCCGGTAACACCGTACGCTCCAACGGGACAGGAGATTTCGGCGTATCGAGCGCAACTCCCTGTTGGAAAGAAACGCCGTAAAAAAGCGCGCCTCCCACTACCAACGTACCCAGAAGAACCAGTGTAAGAAGAAAGCGTTCCAAAAATTGCATAGCAAAGAATGATTATGATTTCTTGTCCTCCTCTGTTGAACCTTCTGCACCTGCTGCCGCCTCGGCTCCTTCTGCACCTGCCGCCGCCTCGACCCCCTCTGCTATAGGAGCTGCTTCTACCACTTCTTCCGCCCGCGGTTCCTGTACCGTTACGATAACCATCTCTGGATCATCATCAACAGTCACTCCTGCCGGAACCGAGAGATCTGCAACAGTGAGTGTTGCACCAAACTCAGCCAAACCTGCGATGCTCACCGGAATATCATGGGGAAGTGCGGAAGGCAGACAACGGACTGTAACGTGATCGTGCGCCGCTACCAGAATACCACCTATGTCTTTCACTGCAGGAGCTTGGCCCTCCAGACGGATAGGAACTTCTGCCTCTACTTCTTTCTTCATATTCACAGCATAAAAATCCACATGGTGGATACTTCCGGAAACAGGCTCCAGCGCCACATCGTGGAAGAGCGTGGGAACCGTGCGGCCATCAATATTCAATTCTACCAACGTGCTCATCCCTGCCGTCTGATACGCCTTGAAAATGGCGCTGTATTCACAGCATAACGATGTGTTCTCTACCTCGTTCCCATAGAGCACGCACGGCACCTTTTTCTGGTGACGCAGGTCTTTTGCAGACACGCCTTCTGTACGAGCCGTTGCAACAAGGGAGATTGTAGTCATACCTAAAGCCTGCAAAGGCTAAGGAATATCCGGGGAATGGTCAACAAAATACAGCACTTGTTCCCCATGGTATGTATTCATCCTGCATACGAATAACAAGCAACGAATCAATAAATCGACAAATTAGAGTGCATAGGAGCAACCTGCGCGTTTTCGCCACTTCTGAAAATACTTCACCGCACTTGCCAGATGCGCCCTTCCTGCAGAGGTAAACAAGAGCGGCAGGACTCCGGAACCGCTTAGCCGTTGTTTGCGATCGCGCGCCTCGACCATCGGGTAGTACACAACGCGCTTCCCCATCACCCAACATCGGCGGCACAAATCTGTATCATCGAAAAAGAGGAAAAATCGCGGATCAAACCCCTGCAATTGCTCAAAGAAGTCCCGGCGCATGAGCATGCATGCCCCCGCTATCCAGTCGGTATTCCGCACCGTGAGAGGATTCTTCTCATGTTGAAGATAGCGCTGCAGGCGTGTGGGGAAAAAATGTCTGAGAACGGTACGCTTAATGACGATATCGAAGATCGTGGGAAACGTGCGGTACGAATCGCGCACTGTCCCATCGGGGAAAACGAGCTTTGGCCCGATAATACCAATGGAACGATCTTCCCTGAGCACGGCAATAAGCCGTTCCAGCGCATCCGGTTGCGGCTCGGTATCGGGATTCACAATCAGGATGTACTCGCCGGCAGCGTAGCGCTCGCCGATGTTGTTGCCGCTGCCAAAACCCAGATTGCGCGGCGTCTCCACGATCCGGACATCGCCGAAGGAAGCGATGCGATTGCGCAGAATGCCGATGGAATCGTCATCGGAGTGGTTATCAACCACGATGATTTCCATCTGACCGGCGATGCTCTGGCACTGCAGATTCATCACGCAGCGCACGGCATCGCGGGGCGTGCGGTAGTTGAGGACAATTGCAGAAACAAGAGGAGTCATATTAATCAGTATGAAGAATCACCTGTGCTCTTAAGAGTATCGGGTTCGATCATCAGCACAATAGAAGAGTTTTTGCTCTTCGGGCAGTGTTCTGCTCCTTGTAGAACTGCAGCATCAGTCCTATTTACTAATAAATTATGTAACAACATTTGTTACTATTATAAAAAATGCAGAATATGCTTGACCAGTTAAGATAACACCAGATAAAATAGAGCCGATGTAAGTTATATTTTCTAACAATTTTCCAAAATGGATGATTATAAATTCGAAAAATTCACTCGCAGAGGAGCAAAATTAGGGAATTATTCTATAAGCCTGACCAAAAATCACTCATTTGGTTTTAGTTCAGCTTTTTGTTCACAAGAAAATCTAAAACAATACAAAAA
>Ga0172381_10002524_pt1 | contig 20192 bp, 37 predicted proteins | sample Leawel6488metaG_FD_119754 | JGI IMG/M metagenome (GOLD analysis project Ga0172381, IMG submission 119754) | Leachate microbial communities from a municipal landfill in Southern Ontario, Canada - Leachate well 64-88 metaG | ecosystem: Engineered > Solid waste > Landfill > Unclassified | place...
ATGATAAGCAAGCAGATATTGTTGAAGATCTCTGTAAAGAAACACAGAATTCATTAGATGATATCTCCAATATTAGTGATGATTGGCCAATGACAGTTGAATTTGGTAGAGAAGAGTATCAAATATTTGAAGATACTGATTCTGCAAAAGAAGCTGCAAAAGAATCAATTGAAAGTCTCATTGATGATGTAGGTATTACTGGAATCAATGGTTGGGAAAATTATTTAGATGAATCCAAATTAGAGGACTATTTCAGGGAAATATATACTGAAATGGATGAGTCTTATGTCAGTGACATGAGAGATAGTGAAAAATTTGAAATATTACAAGAATATGGGTTTATTGATAGTGATGTTGATTACAGTGACTATGAAGATGATCTTGATCAATATGATGATGACCTTGTTGAATCAATGGTAGATTCAAAAATTGATGAAGGTGAAGGCGGTCTATCTTATTATAAGAGTAATTTTGGTGATGAAGAGGCTGCTAATATAGCTAAAGATTATGTTGATATGGAAGCTATTGTTGAATATGTCATTGATACTGATGGTTTAGGAAATACATTAAGCCCATATGATGGTAATGAATATGACCTTGTACATGATGCAATGGCTTTCAGACAGAACTAGATAGTTGATGTTCTAATTCCATTAATACATTACATGTTTCTTCTGTTACCCAAAATGCTCCATCAATCCAATTTCCACGTTCATCTTTTACAGTAGTATTGTGATCATATTCTAAGAGATATGCATTTTGATCTCCTACAATAGATCGTAATCTTTTTGTGATACCACTTTGAATGCCAGATAATTTTCTAGGATTGTCCATTTTTAATCGTTTGCAGATATCTTCAACATACACCATCCCTATTCGAGTATTATTTCTCAATGGTTTGTTAATATCTTCTTTAGTAGAATAACTACCAAACATTAACAGGAATTTTCGTGACTTTTCAGATAAAGAAGAGTATAATCTTTTTGCTTGTTCAATATTAATTGAACAGTGTTTTATAGGCTTATGATGGAGTACCATAGCAGGTGATTCTCCATAAAGGAGAGTGATAAGTTCTTTTTGAGCATCTTGACTGAGAGATTTGAACTCTTTCTCGGTGATTTTAATTTCCATTATAGACTCCTATGATGTCGTATGACATCGTTCGTTATGGTACGAGAATATATGGTTGTAGTAATATTGTCAAGTTTTTGGAGTAAAAAATGTTTTGGGTAAATACGGAAGCAATAAAGTCAAATAGTATAGATACTTTGAAAATATCTATATTTCATGATGAGAAAAAAATAGGTGAGTATAAACGTAATTATTGTGAATTATATAAAACTTTTCACCCATTTAAACAGAAAGATAAAAATGGCATATGGAGAGATTATGCTCTGTTTTCGAGTCATTATTCTAAAACTTCTGTAATGAGACTCCCATCATGTAAGGTCATTGCAGTTGAGAAGGAAAAAATATTTTGTCCTGTAGAATATTATGTGCCTTATACATTTGAAGATGAGAGTGATGGGTTAGAAGGTAAATTTGGTTTTGTGGCAGGGTGTATATGGGGTGATGATTCCAGTTATAAATTACAATATTTAGACTTATCACAAATTGAAGAAGGTATCATTACACGAGATGATCATTTTGGGTACTTTGTGCTTCCAAATGCTTCATTGAAAGATATTATAGATACATCCCCATATTTTGTATCAGGTGAATTTAATGACCCTTATATCTCAATATCAGCACCTATATCTTATGATATGTCTACAAATAAAATTAATAATCTATGGAATATTCGAGAAGTGTTATCTCGTGATGGATATTCAATTATTAAAAAAATACCACGATGTGACGAAAATATATGGTTATCAAAATTAGAAAAATATGTGCTCAATCCTAGTGATATGTTGTTTTCTTACGTGAAGAATAAAATACCAATTAAATATCATAAAAAAATCGAGAAAACATATTCAAGTGAACCACCTAAGAAATATCTAATTGGTAATTTTGATGAGATAGGTGTTTTTGTCATTCTATATGATACAACTCAAAACCCACCTCAATCTACAATTAAATTTATGTCAGATGCTATATTTATAGATCAATAACTATTTTATATTTAATTCTTTATGTAATTTATTATAGGAGACTGATATGGCAGAATTTTTAGATCCTTTTAAAATTAAAGAATTAGGTCGTAAATTAACTGATCGAGAGTTATCACGAGCATTACGTATGGCCCAATCAGCAGAATTGGAAGCTACCCATTTCTATGAAGCTTTAGCTGATGCTTGTGATAACAAAGATATCACAAAGATTCTTCAAGATGTAGCAAATGAAGAAAAAGTGCACACTGGAGAGTTTGAAAAAGCTCTTCGTATGATTGATAAAGAAGAAGAGAAATATTTCAATGATGGTATGGAAGAATCCAACAAAATAGTCTCACGAATACTCTCCCGTTTAAAATAATTTTTCATTTTTTGTAATATACTCTGAAATATAAAATATGGGTGATCCATACCATATACTTGTGACTCTCAAATATTTAGAAAGGTGAATACTATGTTTCTTAATAAACTAAAATCTGATTTAATGACACGTACCAACCAAAAATTAATTAATTCATTTTTTAAAATGATAAAACATTCTTCATTTGTAAAAGTAAAATTAAATAAATCTCAGACTCAATTAATATACGATATTGTAAAAAAAAGTAAAATGTCATTTATTATAAATGACGAGTTAGTGTTTGGAAAAGGAATAACATTTTTTGAAGCATTTTCAAATTTATCTAATATCCCATTCTATGTTAATGTTCAAGATAAAATGCTATCAGGATGGGGAAATTCATCTGATTATCAATCATATATTTATATACCAAGATTATTCAAATCTAGTTTTTTGGAAGACATATCGCATAGATTAGTAATAACACCAGATCAAACAATACCAATTTATCTGATGTGTCCTTGGGATAGTAATCATATAGGATCAATTGATGTTGATAATGAAGATACTTATTTATGTGATGATAAATATGATAGTATTGAAATTGATGTGAGAAGAGTAATTAATGGTGATAAAGAAAAATTTGGTATTATCTTATATGGACCACCAGGTAATGGTAAAAGCCATTATGTACGATATTTAGCAAAGAAATATAGATTACCAATATATATATTTCTTTTGAAAAAAGACTCTACTAATATAGATATTATTGGTATGTTTGGTCGAGTTAAAGGTCCGTGTATAATTCTTATGGAAGATTTTGATTCGTATTTTAATAAACGTGAACCTGTGATGGAAGACTGTGATTTTTCATTTGATGGAATTTTGAATGTACTAGATGGGTCTTATGCTTCACCTAAAAAAGCTATTTATATCCTCACTGCAAATAATATTGATCTTGTTGATGGAGCATTAAAAGATAGACCTTCAAGATTTAAACATATTGTATGTGTTGATTATCCAAATTTAGAAATTCGTACTAAAATATTCTCTTCTTCACATCTTAGTAAAACTATGATAAAGAAACTAGTGAAAGACACTGAAGGGAGAAGTTTAGACCAAGTGTTACATGTTGCAGATGCAGCCAAAAAAGGTGATACTATAACTATTCCTGATGCACCTTTAGAATATAGAGGTTTATTTGTTCAAAAAGAGAAAAAGAAAAATGAAAATGAAAATGAATTAATTAAAGATGCAATTAGCTCTTGAACAAGAGTTACATCACTAACAGAAACAAAAGATTAATTTACAGTTATTTCTAGCTATGTAGTAGAGGTGTATGATGGGATGTTGGAATGAAACATGTATGTTTTCAAATCTTCCTATAACAAATGGAGATGACATTGTTTTATTTATAGTTGCAGATGTGCATCATTTTTTTGATTTACCAAATGAAGAGCATGTGATTACAGAAAAATCCATGCCTATATCATTACCTATTAAAGGCAAATATAATGATTATGGTGGTATAGTTATTGACACTAATAATGGGAACCTTTTACAAACACAATTGGTTGCATTAGAATCTATAACTGATTTATTAGGTTTGCCTCTATTAGATGCACTTAAAAGTATACATAGAGGTGGTTTAACATATACAAAGGGAGAATTTAAATTAACTAATGTAAATTATGTTATGATACACGATAATATATATAATGCCATTATTAAAGAATATATAAACAACCCATCACATACTATTACTAAAGAATCATTTGAAGATTATTTCAAATCTACACAAATACTTTTAAAAGATATCCCAGAAAATTCATTGATGAGAAAGCATATGTTGATGTATCTTCCCCATATGGAATTGACACATTCAAAATTTTTTGTTACATTATTAGAAAAATTCATGGATAATCCAGATGGTATTATTGAACCTTTATATGAATTTACTATATTGAATTATCAAATGCACCGTTTACGAAAATCATGGCATGTACCATACATATCAGGTACCCAAGAAACTGCATATGAATTACATAAAGTATTATGGGGTTCTATAGGTAATAAGTTAGAAGATTTGATAGAAAAATACAAATCACAATTTGGAGAAGATGAGTAAATATCATCACGTAAAAGGTGAGGACATGTTTGTGCAGGAAATTCAAGAATATAATTCTGAAGAAGCCCAAAAACTACCTATGTTAGATTGGAATGAATTTGTTGAAGGTGGCTATTTATTAGAAATAAATAGGAGAGTTCTACACCCAGTAGGATTGTCTATGGTAGTTATATTTGATAATAATAATCCTATTGGGGTTAGTATCACCGATCAAAGAAAAGATAACGAAGGTATTCTTTTAAAGTTGACTGAAGAGAATATTTCAAGTATATGTGAGAAGCATAAACGGTATACAGATGAACTCTTAGCTAAAGAGTTGGACCGTTTAAATAATGTATCAGTAACTTATGAAGAGTATGTTCAATATGTTCAAGCGTTGTATGTGGACCGGTAGCGCAATGGTTAGAGCAACTGACTCATAATCAGTGGGTTGTGGGTTCAAATCCCTCCTGGTCCACCATTGAATCTCAAGTGTGGTTGGCATCTTCCATATCAAGAAAAGTTTTTTTGTTCATGCCCGTGCCGCCAACCCACGGGCACTTTTCTCTTAGAATTATAAAAAAATAATGATTATATTTTAAGTATTTTAACATGTTAAAACCATTATATATCTATACATTTATAAATATGTAATATTATGAACATTAATTTATGTTTGAATAATTTATAATTATTTGTATACTGTAGATGAATGAATATTTTTTAGGAGATTTTCATGGGAAAAACATTACCAGAAATGTTGAACCAATCAAAAATAATTGATATTTATCAGATGACAAATCATTCTGCTTTAAAATTCCTCATACAAAAAGGTACAAAATATTATGATTTTACATATGGTGTTTCAAAAATGGGGGATTGGATAGAACATTTCCATAGAACAAATGACAAATGTTGTCAACATATTGTAGTGGGTGAAGATAGATTACTGACAATTTTACGTGGTTCTGAAATTTTATCTATAGAAAATTCAAAATTTAATAATGAATCAATGTATGATTTTATTATAAAGAAGGGTTCACAAAAAATAAAATTTACCCTATCGGGTTCTAATCTTGGGGTTTATGTAACAAATTTACAAGAAGAAGTTAATGGTGAATTTCAATTTGTTGCAGCTCAAGATATGTTTGAATATTGGTTTGAACATAGTTTTATTCATGGTGAAAATTTTTACGGTATTAGACCATGTGATTCTGTTATTAATCGAACTGTTGGATTTTCATGCGATGTCTGTGGTATGAAAACTGTAATATCTTTGTCTAAAATAAAACAAGACCCATATAATAAATTTTTTCAATCCGTTAATGATCGTAAAAAAATGTCTATGCTTTTAAATGATTCTTATATATTATCACCACATAATTTGGAATTGACTTTTAAAGATATAGAATTTATGAAGTCTCTTTCCTATTGTTTTGATTATTCACAGGAATTGTATGGAGATGTAAATGTTTAAAAGTGTAAAAGAATTATTGGATATGTGTAAAATTCATTATCGTATCCATCGTGATCATCCAGATTATGAAAAATGTAGCATGTCATGTTGTGATGATGCTTTTAAACGTATTGTAGGGTTTAAATGCTCATTGTGTGGGGATACATTTTCTATAGGTTTATCAGCATTAAAAGTAGACCCTGATTGTGATACTTTTCTTTCAATAGAAGATAGAAAGAAAATAGAATCACAATTGAATATTTTTATTGCTGAGAGTATTAAAAGTGAGACATGTAATGACACTCAGTGATAAAACTAACAGAGAAGTATTAGATTCTCTTCATCATATTAGGGGAGAATTTACTCTTACACACCGCATTGATTTAATTGAATCTTTATGCATGGCTCAAGTAGAATGCATAAATAGAAACATTTCTTTATTAGATGTACCTGAAATACTATTTAAGTATATGTATATTGAACATATTACAGATAATGCTCTTATATTATGGTATTCAAATTTATGTGATGTGAAAGAGAAAGATTTATGGTATTGCTATGCACCATATATAGCCCAAGCTAAAATATGTCTTTCTTCAGCATTTAAAGAAATATTAGCACGTAATCTAAAATTAGATAATCTTCGGTTACGATATATGCGACACGCAAAAGAACGGGCAAAAGAACGGTTGGGAGTGAAACTTACTTCAAAAACTCACGACTATATATGTAGACTTATAAAGAATAAAGAAAAGGAAGTGCATTTTCTATATTCTAAACCTGTGGTTGATGATGTGAATGTAGTAGATGTTTATTCAGTGTATGTCCCAGTATTCAAAATATCAATAGTAGTATATTATGATACTTATTTAAATTGTATTAGGACTGTGTATTCTGATCGTCATGTACCTCTAAGATTTAGAGGTAAAGATAAATTTGAAAATAAAATAAAAAAAATAGATGGGAGATTGAATAAGCAAAAAAGAAAACGTAAAATAAATAATGATAAAGTTTCAAGAAAGAAAGATAAAGAAGATATTAACAAATTGATCTATTATAAACAATCTTAAAGAAAGGATATCCCTATGAACGATTTTGATTATGAAAAATTTACTCCAAATACTTTTTACACACGTGAAGTGATCTACTCTAATGTTGGTAAAAGAGAGACTAAAATAGATAAGTTTGGAACTCAATATTTTCCACCTTTAGTTTCTCATCAACACCGCAAAAAAGCATCACAACATTATAAGATACTGAAAAAATTAAGTAAATTAAGGAATCAAATGTAGGATCATTAAAATGGAAATACATGATGAGATTATATACTCACAGAATAGTCAATTACCACCGACCTCGTCGGTGGCTTGTAGCTAAATATCTGCTACTATAAGCGGATTGACAACCGCTCGTTCCTCATGAGTGTACCCACGAGGAATAGATCGAGAAGCTATATTGATAGCTCCATTACGATCTGCGTGGTCTTGATGACCACAGTTTTTACAAATAAAATCAATACCTTTTCGATTACTTTTATGAACGTATCCACAAACTGAACATTCTTGAGAAGTAAACTTCGGATCTACATATTCAACGGAAATGCCTTTGGCCGCTGCTTTGTATTCTACGTAAAACTGGAGTTGAGCGAAGGGCCAACGAGAGATAGTTGCTCGATTTTCTTTAGACATTCGTTTAGCTTTCTTCTCGGATCCTTTCCTAATACCTCTCAAGTCCTCGAAAACGAGAGTTGAAACGTTCATCTGTTCAGCAAAGTCTACCAATCTCCTAGAGACAACGTGTAGGTGCTGTTGTGTTACGGATGACTCCTTCTGGCTTAACCTTTTAAGCAACTTCTTTGAAGAAGGAGTACCAACACTAGCGACTTTACTTCGAACCTGACGAATACGCTTTCGCTTCTCGTTCAACGAAGAACCTGAAACAAAAAGAGTTTTTTTTGGTGTCCAGACAGTGCAAATATTTTTAATCCCACTGTCTATACCTGCGACCACACCCGAAGATTTAGGTTCTGGGATTTTTACTTTAACACAGAGGCAAATATACCAGGATTTGCCAATCTTTTTTAGTTTAGAATCGCACCACTTACCTTCGGGGATGGACTTGGATTGATAAATAGATGGAACGTTAAATACTGTAAAACCTTTACGTTCCGTAATGTTAAAGTCTTTAGTCCAACACAGTGGAACGGATTGCTTCTTGTATACAATTAACTTGTGTTTCTTTTTCCTCGCAGCCTTGTAGGAACCAACCACTGCTCGGAAGAGAGAACAGACAACTTGAGATGGAAGATCAAACATTCCTCGAATAGTAGAGTAAAACTCACCGTGGAGCTTCACAGGTGATTGGATTAACTGTCTTTGATAAATAATCTCAGATAACCAATTTGCAGCTTCTAAATAGTTGGAACAAATAGATTCCAACTTGGGATGAGAGGATGTAAGTTTTAACTTGACTGTTCGTATACTATTCATGTATATTATTTTAACAGTTAAAAAAGAGAATATCAACAACTATTTAACAAAAAGGACAGCATTTCCTCCACTAACTTCGTTGGTGGTTTCCAATGCTGAAACATAATGAAAGTTTAAATGAAATTATAACTATTATAAAACAATATTTATCTGCATCAAATTATTTAATTGTTCCTGTCTGGTATGAGCTGTTAGAATCATTTTTAATGAGTATCTACAGTATGCAAGCTATGTCCATAATAGATAAGCGTATACTCAATATAAAAAATGACCTTAATGATTATATACATCACACAGAGTATAATGCGACTTCTGTGATGGATAAAAATTTCCCTTGATCTTGGGGTAAAACTTTGTATATTGTGTGAGAATGTTTTTAATTGAATTGAGATATAACAGATAACACAGAAATATTAACCAAAAATAGGAGAATGACATGACATACAATTCTGTTAATGATCTTATAAAAGATATGGTAGAACATACCGATGAATCAAATATTAAGCTTAATGATGAATTAAAGGCTGAATATATTTCAATAAATCACTTGAAAAAAAGTATGCTCCAATATTTTGAAGATACCATAGTAAATGCTATTGGTGAAGTAGATATTAATACGATAGTTGGTAATATGTTAGAAAAATTCAGTGAATATCTAGTTATACCATCTGAAAATACATCTGAAAATATACCACCAAATAAAACGTATATGTCAGAAATCATAAATTTGAATAAAGACATATTTTTTAAAATCATTAAATTTCCTTATGTAGATTATGATTCTGCAATGGATGATGCTGTTAGACTTACTAAGAAAATTGTGTCTTCTTGGGAGAAATAGTATGCATTCATCTCATCCATTATATATCTTTGTTGGCTGTGAGAATTGTAGATACACACGTATTTCTAAAAGTAACAGTCAAAAAGTAGAATGTGTGAAACATGCCAGGAAAGATTTTTTTCGATTTGATACTTCTTATTGTTGCGAAGAATGGCATCCTTGTAAGTCTTTTATGATAAATAAAATTAAAAAAGAAAATGAGTTTTTTAAAATAGAAAATGAGTTTTTTAAATAGTTTTAAATCAAGTATTGTATCTACATGAGTGGTTTTAATTGTGTGAGAATAACTATAATAAATGAAAGGTATGTGTCGTCATGTCTACAAAAATAAAAAATGAAATGATTGAATATTATAAATCTTTACTTGAGAATTGCCCAGAGAAAACAATCTTAGAAATGTTTGAGGAAACTCTTTACGTATTTGAAACTCATTTATCTGATAAAGAAATATTGACCATGATGGATACATCTACTAGATTAATGGCAGTTAAAATTAATAAAGAGATTTTAGAATTGTTAGCAAAAGAAAAAGGTCTCGGTTCTGTTACAAAAGAAGATGCATATAATTGCACATATGAACTTTTTGAAAAATGGGGGTTTATTATTTAGGATTGCAGTAACAACGCCCGCATAGAGGCTTAGTATCTGTGACGCGCCGAGCACAACTTATTTTTTATTTATAGTTTATATTCTCCCTTATATTTTGTATATCTATGAGTATATGTACCATACACGATATGAGGTCGATATGTCACATAAATTTACATTTAATGATGGATCAAGTACTGAAATAATAACGAGTTCTACCGAATATGCTATTACTATTGTATCTATATTTTTAAAAGAAACAAATTTAGTTATAAAAAATATAAGTATAACTAAATAGTTTTTAATATGTTTTTATATGTGGTATTAAATTAAAACAAGGAGTTAAAAAATGTTAAGCAAAGAATTAAAAAAAATCAGTAGAAGTATTAAAGAATCATCTATGACTTCGTACAAATTTAAAATTTTTGGTGATGATTACGAATTTTCTGGAGATTTCTCGGAAGCGTCATCCACTATTTTATTCGACGGGGAACCCACATCGTATCAAGTAGCCGACTTCCGACATTGGCCAGAAGAGGCCGCTCGTGAATATATCCGAGAATTAATTGTAGCGTCTGGTGATGATCCAGAGGATTATGAAGAAGATATAAATGAGGCCATTGAGAATATGACTGAAAAGAAAATTCTCACACAAGACGACCCAACAGAATATACTGTTTCAGATGGTAATGCTACTGAAAAATATGATGACTGGGATGATACTGTAAGTGCAGTGGAGTCTTGGTATGACTATATGGATGATGATGATCACTATAAATTTGAAGGTGGTAGACCACCTTTTAATCCAAGACGGTTAGAACCAGGGGATGTGGATAGTTTAAATGAGGCTATTCGTGAATGGGAAAATGAAATTGCTGAATCGTTGGATTATGAAAGTTTTCATGGCCATGGGAATTATAGTGTAAGCCCTGCAAGTGCAATGGGATTGAATCTTACCGTTGCTGTTGATTGACATTTCTTTAGATATAAGCTAAAAATTTTAATCTTGTCAAAAAATAATACTTTTATACCTCTATTGTACTGTGGAGGTAACTATGATCACATTTACATATCCTAAAGGAAATCTAATAAATAACTATACAGATGAAGATTTAAGTTCACTACTCATGTCTATTTGGAATGCAGTTGAAGATAATCGTGATTTGAGTATTGCAATGTCAAATGGAGATATTCAATATTTATATGAACAAAAAGTAATAGATGAGCATGCTTTGAAATTCGTTCAAAATTATTATATTCTCTATGGTATATAATCTCTTTAAAACATTTTAAAATTTTTTGTATTCTATCATAGAAAGTGAGGTTTTTATGAGTGGTGGACATTTTGATTACAAAAACCATTATATCTACGATATGATCGAACAAATTGAAACTGATATAAAATGTGATAATTCCCAATTGAGTGAATTAACCATAGAGTTCATGCAAAAAACTCTCTCTAAAATGAGAGAGTTATCTGAAATACTTTATGATTATGATTATATGATGAGTGGTGATTCTTCAGAAGACACTTTTAAGGAGAAGTATAGATTATGAGTGAATTGTTTATAGTAATTCTATGTCAAGTTTTTATAATCACAACCACTACATTAATCGGTATGGTATATGGTTATTACCAAGCAAAAAAAGAGTTCGATACTGTTCAATGCACGCATATTAAATTTCCTACAATAATAAAGGATTAAATTATGCTTTCAGATATTATTTTAGAAGAAATTGCCCGATGTACCATAGATATGGTGATGATTCAGGATTTATTGTCTGTATTAAAATTTAAAGATTCAAAATCAAAATTTGAATCTTTAAATGAATATTATCACTATATAGACAATTTCAGTGAATTAACCGATAGAGATCATATATTTGTTATATACAATGATGGTACTCAAATTAGATCTGAAAATTTTCATAACCCAATAGTGACTCAAACTTTGGTTGATAAAATTGATGAGTTTAAGAAAAAAATAAAAGAATTGAATGTTATTTTAAATATTCTATCAGAAAATAAAGAATTGGAAGAAAATTACTATTCTGTTAAAAATAAATGGCATGATTTTTTGGAGAAATCTATTATAAATCAATGTGCTTACTACCCTTTAAAATGTTATATTGAAAGATTATGTGCTTATGATCGGGAAACAGAATAATATGAAGACAATCTTTCGTTAAGCAAGTAAATAGTATCGTTAACAGCTTCATTGAAGCAGGAACCAAGCACAGAATTTCATAGTAGATTTTGGTAAATTAGGAGAATGCTATGCAAATACGTAGATTAAAGTCATTACTTAACACTACACGTCCCACTCATCTTCATAATGGGAAGATATGTATAGGTTCATCATATATGTATGATTTGATTTCGGTAGATGTACGTACATTAGCTATGAGATATGCATTATCAAGTGATCCTCATAGTTCAAGAGATTCTGAGTTAATAGGTATTTGGGATAAATTAAAGGAATTAATTGATACTGGAATATTACAAGAGATAATTGACAATGATGACCCTATTGATGGCATGGTTCCTGTTTATTTTTACAATTTAGAAGGTGGTATTACAGAAAGTTATGCTGAACCGGATAGTAAATCAGATATAACCTATGATGGTATTGCTCTCAATAATTATACGTTTTTTTATAATAAGAAAGATGCAGTGAAAGATGGTGTATCAGATTTAGAACGTGATATATCCATAATAAGTACTCAAATTTCTTCAATAGAATTTGAACTAGATAAAAAGAAAAAGTTATTAGAAACTCATAAGAAATGGTTAGATAATCTCACCATGGAATTTTCAAAAATGATGTGAGAGTGGTTATGATAAAAAATTTAGTACTTGATGTTGATGGGGTACTCACTGATGGACATTTTCATGTGTCTGATAATGGTGTGATCACTAAAACATTTAATTGTAGAGATTATGATGCAATACATCGTCTTCAACATATTGGTATAACTGTTATTTTATTATCAAATGACTTTCATTGTTTACAATACTATGCTGATGCAGTAGGTTGTGAAGCTATTCATGTAGATTTTAAATTGAAAAAAATTGATATGTTGAGTAACCGTCTATCAGAAGAATTGACTCAAACTTTGTATTGTGGTGATTCTCTTCACGATTTAGATTGTTTGAGAACATGTGGTTATGCTTTTGTCCCTAGAAATGCAGAATATCCATTACGATTAGAATTCACAGTCCTTAAACGTAATGGTGGTGAAGGTATTGTTGAAGAACTTGAAGGTAATATTAAGAGTATCAATAATCCTAATATGTATCTAGTGAGTCTCGTTTTGAGTTAAGTAAGGCATTTGAGATGTTGGAGAGCAAAGAAATAAGAGAGGCGCTTGGTGAAAATAATCATTTATAATAACCAACAAAATAGGGATATAAAAATGGAAGGATTCTTGGGCGTAGAAGCTGTCAATATTAATGGAACTGCATATGCTGATTATAAGCCGAAACATCTCGCAATCAAATTGATTGAAGATTATGGGAGCATTGATGGTTCCCATCATAAAGATTGGGTAATAGATCAGGTAGTGCGAATTTTAATGGGGACAAAAGTTTACTTTAGTATGGCGTCTTGGAGTAATGGGCATACAGAATTACGATGTAGTTTAGGTGCTCCGTCTAAAAAATACTTAAAATGGCGCAAAAATATGGGTGCTAATTATGATGAAGGAATCGCTCCTTAGTAAGAAAGTTCATTATGAAGAAACATATATTAGTTATATATAACACGATTATATAATTTTGAGTACTGTAAAATCTATTGTATCCTACGTTTATAGGAGGTGTGTCGTGAATAAGAGAGATACGACAAAAGCACATTATAAGAATATTGAAATATTTGACGAGGAGTTAAGTTACCTTAGAGTAGCTACTATAAAAGAATCTATGTCTTCTTCTTTAAGAAAAGAGATATCTAATTTAGAAGAACAACGCAAAAAATCTATTAATTATTTGATTAAATCAAACCCTAATTTCATTATCTTATTGAACTTATTAAGTCCTGTATGTATTAATGTGTATGAGGATTGCACATGTGCTCGCTGTAAACTTGAAGCTATGATTGAAGAAAATAATTTCAGATACATTACTGATGTGATAGAGTAGGTAAAAATGTTTAAGAAAAACAAGATAAACCAGTAAAAGGTTGTATGAAATGATATGTGAGTTTCAAAATGAGTATAGATTCCTGTCTAACTTTTATCAGTTACAACACCCTATTATTGTTGAATCTATTCTATACTACACATCAGAAAATGCTTTTCAGGCAATGAAAACATTGGATAAAGAAGCTCGTATACAGATTTCAAAAGTTAACCCATACAAAGCTAAGAAACTTGGCCGTAAAGTAATATTACGTGAAGATTGGGAAGATATTAAATTAAATATAATGGAAATGGTTATTTATAAGAAATTCAGATACACACCTTTAAAAGAACTTTTACTCAGCACTTATCCTAAAAAATTGATTGAAGGTAATGGTTGGAATGATACTTTTTGGGGAGTATCCAATGGAGTTGGATCAAATAATTTAGGAATTATACTTATGAAAGTACGAGATCATTTTATGATACATGATTATTTTCCTATATGTTCTCCATAAAGTTTCTCTACAATGTCTAAATAATTTTCTCCAATACCACCTATATAACTATCAGATATGTATGAAAGATATTTATTCTCTACTATATATTTTAAAAAATTTCTTAGTGTAATTTTTTCTTTCAGAGTATTTAAAATAAGTTTAAGTTCCTCATCAGATGTTTCAATACATTGAATAGATAATTTATTTCTCCACATGAATTGCACCACAATAGCAATTGGTATATCTAAATCATTGTTTTTGTATCTGACTATGAAATAATTGTATACATGCATAATTTTTACCTCATCTTGTGGTTAATCGGTCTTTCAAGGATACTATAGATTTATTTTATAATTTGCAATGTGATTTGTATACTGTTATAGGATTTTTAACGGTGAACGGAAAAGTGTTCTATAATTTATGAGGGTAATATGAAAAAAGTGACTGAAAAATTCTCTTTTGGAAATGTATATTGGTGGGTAGATGGAAACAATAACCGATGGGATGGTTGGGTATTTTCTAAGAAACAAGCTGAGAAACTATCCAAATCTCTTATAAATTGTAAAGATTGTCAAAATTGTAAATTCTGCACAAATTGCACTAAATGTGTGAATTGTGTAGGATGTGGAGATTGCAAAGGAACATTTCACAGTAAAGAATGTAAGTACTGTCAGAATTGTGTAAGCTGTACTCGATTAATTCTATGTGAAGATTGTGTAGAGTGTGTCTACTGTGTAGCATGTAAGGCTTGTGAGAAGTGTGTAAACTGTACTAAATGTTTCTCTTGTATAAGTTGTTTTAACTGCCTAGAATCTGAAAAATCAAATGACTGTGATAATTGTATATCTGTCATTGGATGCAGTTCTTGTGCAGCACTTTCATATATGAAAAATAAAAACACAATGAATGATATGATAGATTAAAGGAGCTACTATGTTCATACATGGTCATTGGTCTGAAGAATATGATGAAAAAGTTCTTTCAAAAAAGAAAATCATACCTTTGAAAAAAGAAGATGATTGTTGGGTAGATAAAAATAACAATAAATGGAAATGTTCTGTTTGCTCAAAAAAAGAAGCTGAGAAACTGTCACTTACATTAATTAATTGTAAGAATTGCCTTGACTGTTGTTTTTGTACGAATTTAACAGACTGCAAAGTCTGTGATTTCTGTAAAGATTGTATAAATTGTGAGTATTGTGTTAACTGTGTGAAATGTGTTAACTGTGTGGTATGTCGCGTTTGCAGAAATTGTAAAGATTGTGAGAACTGTTTGGTATGTAGAAAATGTAAAAATTGCAAAAATGACAGGGGTATTAAAAATATTAAAATGGAGTAAATCATGGTACGTAAAGCAAAAGATGCTAGTGATGATTATGCAGAGCATTGTAAACCTGAAAATTATTTATCAGAGTATTTAGATAGACCAGTAAAAAGTATACGTGGTATGTCTATAGAGAATGGATTTTTTGTAGATAAGCATGATAATAAATGGGATACTTCATTGTATTTAAAAAAAAATATTAGAAAACTTTCTAAAACAATGCATAATTGTACTAATTGTATTAATTGTTCATTTTGTGACAATTGTATTGGTTGTGTAAATTGTTCATTTTGTGACAATTGTATTGATTGTCATGATTGTCATTCATGTAGTCATTGCCATGTTTGTACTGGGTGTTCATATTGTTATAATTGTAAAAAATGTAAAGATTGTTATCAATGTGATAAATGTGAATCATCTACTGGATGTACTTTTAGTAGTAAAATAAAAATATCAACTAACTGTCATTATTGTTCTTTGTGTGTCAGATGTGTTTCAGGTAATTTCATTAAAGGTATGTACCGTAATGGGTATGTAAATTCATAATTTTGAAAAATAATAAAAATCTTTAAAATCCCAATCAAAATTTGTATATCTAGATGTGTATGTGTATGATAAATCACAATAGGAGAATATTATGTTATTTGGAACACGGGTCTTAGTAGAAAGAGGTTCAAACCACCACCAAAAAAATTTAAGAGTAGTCCCTGGGAAGCTTATAGGAGCTAGGGGAAGCTCATACTTGGTAAAATTAGATTACTTTGATGGTCCTTGTGATAACAAGGATGAGACCAGTATGTGGTTTTCGAAAAGCCAGGTCACAGAGCATCTTGAAGAGGCAGATATTATCCATCTAGTCTGTCTTAATGATCATGTTGAATACTGGACAACAAATGGATATTTGGCAGAAAAAATAGTTTCTGAGTTAAGAGAAATATGCTGGAAAAATCCAGATAAATATGGAGGACTTAATTATAGATGGGAATCTATACAACTTTTACCCGAAACATCCATTAATAAAAAATCTCTTCAAAAAATATTCCCAAATATTCGTTAAATATTCCCAAATATTCATTTGTAATTTTGCAACTTATATTTATGAATCACAAAGTTTTAAAAAATGAGGTTGCTCCAAAGGTAGGAATTGACTGGAACTACATTGCTTATGAACTTTTTTGTTTTTGTTGACGAAGCAACCTCATAGAGTAGTATACAAAATAAAATTATTTTGTATACTATATTTTTAAATAATTTTTATTTAAAAATTATAATTGTATATAGAACTTTTTAAGCGATGAGAAATTAAATGAAATATTTATTTAAAATACCCTCAACATTTTGTATGTATTAGTAACTTACATAGGAGTTTATCATGTCAGATATTAAATGTGTAGCAAAACATTGTGGCGATATCCCTATTGAACATTGGTATTGTCCAAAATGTGGGAGTGAGGAGTTTTGTATTGAAGATGTAGATGAACGTTCACATGAAGATTGTGAACGTCTTCACAACTCGGACTATTGTCGATGTCCAAGTTGTAATTATGGATGTACAGGGTCAAGATTTTGGGCAATATATGTCAAAAAAAATGACCTTGTGAAATGTACTTGTTGTAATGGTACTGGATATGTGAAGTCTAAGTAATAAAAATTGTGCTACAATTTTTATTACTATTTAAAATTGTTGTATACTAACTTATAACAACCCACAGTGTGGAGAAAATTATGTCAAATACACTAGATATTGAAATGCTGCTAGATAAAATATCAAAACTAGAACAAGAAAATTCTTCATTAAAACAAAGAAAAAGAAATCTTTTCGTAGATGCTTTTCAAGCTATAGGAGTATATACTGGGGAAATAATCTTTATTAGTTTTTATTTGTTAGCAGCTTTTTTTATTTCTCTTTTTATATTTTCTATGATAAATAATCAAGCTCTTAATAGCTATTACACAAAATACTGCTTTCAAAACAGCAAACCAGGTATTGTTGCTTATCAGGAAATAGATTGGTGGGTTGATAAGGAAATATCCCCCTGTTTTGTAGAAGAAGATAATCTAGATAAAGTTGTTGAATTGATGGAAAAAAATAGATTATTTTTCAATCAAAAAATAAAAATTGAAGATGAACACGTAAGATGAGAACTTATTTAAGTATTGATTTAGATTATTGGAATGATATAGATCCTTTACCAGATTATGTACTACGATATTTAAAACATATTTTTCATCTACCAGTTCCAAAAGTGATCGTGATCCATCACGATCAACTTTTACAGCATGTAAACCAATTTAAATTTAACCATTTAATTAATATTGATTATCATAGTGATTTATGTTTAGGTTTAAGTCATCAAGATGAAATAAATGAGGGTAATTGGTTAAATTTCGTAAATGGTGCTTCTAAATCTCATTATGAGTGGAGACATCCTACACAATTTATACAATATGGTTTGTGTATTGGGGAAGATGGGGATCAAACTGATTTTTATAATTCAGATAAAAAATTTAATCAACCATGGAAAAAACCCACTAGAAAAATAGGTATTCGTGGTATATCTATGAAGGATGTTATTGCAGTAGGTATTTCAATTAGTCCTGCTTGGATAACAAAATCCATGTTGCATGATTTCATATATTCTATGAGGAAAGAACCGTTTTATGATAATATTAAGTTTTTACAATATGATTTGTTTCCAAACCCATATTATCAAGAACACCATACCCCTAAAATATATGTGGAATTTTAAAGGAGAATATTATGTCTATGGAAGATTATCAAAATTCTGATTTAGAATTAAAGTATGTTTCATTACAATGTGACGGTTATGAAAACATTCAATTGAGGTCAGATGGTAAAGTATTTTCTCATGGTGAAGAGGTTAAATCACCAAAAATATCTATACACATTTATGATGATAATAAATGTGTGGTACAAGAGCACATACCAAATAATGAACCAGATATTATTTGGGAACCTTTAATGCTTGACATATCATTAAGTAATGATGAAAATGAATTTAAAACTTACTATGTTGAAAATACTATGATTGAATTTGATGATTACTGGATTGACCAGAATGGAAATAAATGGAGTGTGCATATTTACTCACGTGAATATGCTCTTAAATTATCAAAATCCTTATCATGTTGTGTAGATTGTGTGAATTGCACATCTTGTTCTTTTTGCATAGGATGTGAAAATTGTGTGAATTGCTCTCAATGTGTTGATTGTAGAGGGTGTGAAAATTGTACTCATTGCGACTCTTGCTCTAATTGTTATAATCTGAGCAATGACCAACATCGTAAAGAATATAAAAATTGTTTTTAAGAAATTAAATCTTAAAATCTATAGTTAATTTTTAACTCTTATGAAAGGCAGTGAATATGAAATATATACAGAATCTATTACGTGTAACAGAGATATTTTTTACAATATTTTTAGTGAACAAGTTAACACATGCTGGTTCTATAGCAAATTGGAGTTGGTGGTGGGTATGTAGTCCTGTGATAATTGGGATTACAGTAAATGTGATTTATGAACTGTCAACTAAGCTAAAAAGGAATCAAAATAATTAAGTTTTATAAAGTGTATTCTTTAAAAGAAGTGGTAGAATTTGGATTTAACATACATAATTACTTTCAAATTCCATTAAGAACTGAGATAGTGATTACTGAAGTTAAAATTCACAGAAGAAAATATTCCTCCTGTTTTGTAGATTAGAACACTCATGGACTTAAAGCTATGTATAAATGTAAAATAAGTGTTTTCAGAAACTTCAAATTGAAAATATGGCATAGAGATGAAGTACTTTCTCTATTAGATCAAATCATTCCGATTATATGTTTTAAATCAACATATGCAGATGATGTTATAATAACTATTGAAAATTTAAAGGATATAATACTGAAATGGGAAAAAGAAATTGTACCCGTTGGATGTATTCGGTATTTTTTAGATATGAAATACTATTTAGAAAATAAACTAGAAGATTTATTATGGTATGCTATTTGTAAATCAACTCCAACATCTGAGATGGTTTCCATATCTAAGACTTTAGATTATATAAATGACAAATTATATCAAATTAAAGAAAAGTGAGGTTTCATGAATGAGTTGGCATTGTTTGCCGGAGCTGGAGGAGGTCTTCTTGGAGGAATCCTCTGTGGATTCAGAACTGTGTGTGCAGTTGAAATCAATTCCTACTGTAGAGAAATCCTACTCCGAAGGCAAATGGATAATATCTTACATAAATTCCCTATCTGGGATGATGTCCGAACCTTTGAAGGTCATCCATGGAGAGGAAAGATCAAC